>Ga0208904_1000093_pt1 | contig 76010 bp, 77 predicted proteins | sample AntAceMetag02UKB_FD_184774 | JGI IMG/M metagenome (GOLD analysis project Ga0208904, IMG submission 184774) | Saline lake microbial communities from Ace Lake, Antarctica - Antarctic Ace Lake Metagenome 02UKB (SPAdes) (version 2) | ecosystem: Environmental > Aquatic > Non-marine Saline and...
AAGCGACCTCGTCTAGTGATACCATAGATTATGAATACGATCATACTGGCCAAAGAACTGTATATAGCGATGGGACAACCACCACAGTTTATGCTAATATTTACTATAATACCGATGGAACGAATAAGACTAAGCATATTTATGCTGGTAGCTTGTTGGTCGCTACAGTTGAATATGATGGATATGAGGCCACTACCACAACACATTATATCCACACCGATCATCTCACAGGATCAAACATAGTTACGGATGAAAATGGTGATTTAGAGCAATTAATGGATTACTATCCGTTTGGGGACCAAAGGATAAATTCTCAGGAAACCACATTTGATGAACAGCGGAAGTTTACAGGGCATGAACACGATAATGATACGGATCTTGAATATGCTGTGAATAGATACTATAATGGGAATATAGGGAAATTTCATTCTGTAGATCCGTTGATTATAGGTGTTAATCCAGATTTCTTGCCAAATCCACAAAAATGGAATAGTTATAGTTATGTAGCCAACAATCCATTAAAATATATTGATCCGATAGGATTAGACAGTTACGTGCTTTATGATGAAGGAGCATATTCTGAGCAAGCTCAAGCTCAAAGTGGTTCTTTATCAAATACATATGACACTTCTGTTCACATGATACCTATAGCAACTGAGTCTGAGTTTGCAGAGGCATGGAATAATATGGGCAGTGATGGAACTGCAATAGACGGAGTTTCTTTATTGTTCCATGGAACATCGGACGCAATAACCATAGATCATGAAAATAGTCAGTATATGACAATATATTCAGATGGCAAAACCCTCAAGGGAAATGATGCGTATTATTTAGGAAATCTAGCATCAAAACAAGCTGATAAGATTAATCTATTGACTTGTCAAGGTGGTAATATTGATTCAGGTATGAATGTAGCAAGATTTATGTCAATTAGCAATAAAACAAATGTCAACGCTTGGGATGGTAAAGTTAGCTACGATCGTCAATCACGTATGCCAAGAATGTCAAATCCGTGGTCGCAGATGAACTTTATGTTTAGCAAAAACAGAAGTCCTTATGGTGAAGTAAGATATGATCAGTATGGCGGATATCAGCCTACGGGCAATATTACGAATCCATATAGATGGGGTGATTATTTCTTTAGTAACTAATTTTTTGAATATGACTAAAAAAAATATAGCCATTATTATATATCTACTAGTATATATATTACTTGGAGTGTTTAGTGTCTTTATTTATAGAGATTCAAAATCTTTATTTGTAGGTGGTTTGGGGAGTTATTTATACCCGCTCTCATTAATTTTTATAATTGCAGTATGTGTTCATTCAAGAAGGAGTTTAAGTAAAAAGTTAATCTGGACAAATAATATTATACTAATTATTTGGTTTTTAGTTTTGACATATCTATGGCAGTACGGGTGGTATGTTTTAAATAGGCCAGTTTAAAGATGTTAATATGGCTACATCAACATTAAATATTTCATTGTTTTCCGCATATATTGATAGTAATTTTTCAATTGTTTTTAAAATTAGTCCGTGGTTGATTTTAGCTGTAATTATTGTTGCTCTCATTATAGTGATTTGGAGGATGTTTTATAGCAGTTCTCGCGGACCAAATTTTGAGATTGATAAAACTGAAGTTGGGCTTGGAAGTGGAAAAATTATATTTAAACCTAATGTGGAAGATCAGCAGATCGCGTATCAAATATGGGTTGAATTGAGTACACGAAAAATTGGATTACCTATTGATCTTGAGCATGATGTAGTTGTCGAGGTATATAATTCTTGGTATGACTTTTTTTCTGTAACTAGAGAATTGATTAAGGACATCCCAGTTAGTAAAGTGAAGAAGAAGAGTACACAAAAGATAATAAATCTTTCTATTTCTCTTTTAAATGATGGGCTGAGACCCCATCTTACTTGTTGGCAAAATCGTTTTCGTTATTGGTATGAACTACAACTTAAAAAAGGCGAAGCTGATATTGATCCGCAAATGCTACAAGCAAAATATCCAAAATTCAAAGAACTTAAAAAAGACATACTTGTTGTCAATGAACGCCTTATTAAATACCGTGAGAAAATGTATGAATTAGTAGCTGGATCTGATAAATAGTTTACGCTCGGCATTTCTTAGATAAATTTTTTTATCAATTGTTAACAAAAATAAAATTATATGCACAAGGTTTTTATAAGTCATCATCATGACAATGATCAGCCCTACAAAGAGGCTCTTCTTACCATAAATAGTGAGGGAGAAAATAGGATATTTATCGATGGATCAGTTGATACCGGAGATATTTCCGATGACTTATCAGACGAAGAAATAAGAGAAAAGATTAGAGATGATTATTTGAAGGATACAACCGTTACAATTCTACTCGCAGGAACAGAAACAAAAAATCGTAAACATATAGATTGGGAAGTATACTCAAGTATGTTCGACGGAAAAGTCAATAAAAAATCAGGAATTTTAGTTATTATGTTACCATCAGCTGATTATAGTTATTATACAGCCGCTCACCCACAGGTAAAAGAAAAAATTTATCCTGAAATAACTAGTTGGATGTCAATTGATGATAGAGTAGAATATGAAAGACGTTATCCATATTTGCCAGATCGTATAATCGATAATTTATTGAGCAAAAATGCTAAGATATCAGTTATTCAGTGGGACAAGATTTATAATAATCGCGTGAATTTAAAACTTCTAATAGATGCGACTTGTGATCATAGAATTAATTGTAATTATGATCTAAGTAGAAAACTAAGAAGGCAAAATTCGTAACATAAAAAGTCAAAGAAAGTATATGAAAGATTTTGAGAATATTGAGACGATAGATGATATCCTTAGTAGAGAGCGAGAAATGGTTCCCTCCGCAGAAAAAGATTATCCTGAGGCATTTGCAAATGCCTCAGGATTTAATAATCTTCTAAATAACTTCTTAAAAGAAGCCAACTCAGAGTCATGGATATTCATGTTGTTTCTTTCCCAAGTAAAAAAATATCATACTCTTGCCCTATTTTCAGCGGCACGACTTCACCACATTCAGGCTATGCTTAATCTTAGGCAGGTTCTCGAAGCAGGCGCGAATGCCGCATATGGCTTAGCTAATCCAATTAAAGAGGATTTTATAGTTGTGATAGAAAATGACCTATTGGATGCCCCAAAATCTTTAGAGGAAAAGCGACGTAAATGGTTAAAGAAAAATCATGAAAAGCATTCAGACTTCATTAGGAACATGAAAAAATCTATTAATATATCATGCGCCCATTCAAATATGATTTATGCATTTCAGAATTTTTCCATGGCAAACTATCAATTTGACACTCCGTTTTTTGATTTTAAAGAAGATCATCGAGTAGAGGCAGATTTTTGGTTGATTAGCAATATAGCTATGAGTATTATGGATTTGTTCTATGGCATAAATAAAGAAGCGAAACGTGTAACTTTTATTGATGATTTTGTATCGCGCTTAAAAAAGCTCGAAAACGATAACCATGCATTAAAAAGCGAGTTGCAGAAACATCCCAGATTTCAAATTTTAGTAACTCATAATAGGTGATCCCTATTATTAAAATCGTTTCAAGAATATGGAAAAAATAAAAACAATAGAAATTTTGATCACAATTATTGTTGTATACATTGCTTTTCAAAATCATAGAATTGCCAAGAGTAAAATGAGGTTGGATTTATATAAGCAGAGATTTAAAATTTATAATGAGCTGCAGGAATTTTTTAAATATATTATGATAGAGGGGACAGTAACCTCATCCGTAGCAGGCAACTTAGCCCATAATACCAAAGAGGCTGTTTTTTTATACGATTCTTTCATAGTTAAATATTTAAAGAATATGCACTCAAAAGCCTTTGAGTTAATAGCATTAGATAGAAAATTACGCGATACAAGCTTGCCTGTTGGTGAAACCAGGAGTAAGTACGCATGTGAAATGGAAGCACTGTTGAACTGGTTTATCAAAGAGCATCAAAAATCTGCTAATGTATTTGCTGAGTATTTACAAATAGATAAAAAAATAGTAGATAGGGTCAAAGATTACATTTTTCCTAAAGATGATAAAATCAAATGAAAAATGGGATACAATTTCGTTTCCTTTTATATTGTCCCATTTTCCCTCAGATAACTCAAATCCCTATATTATCCCAAAATCCCTATATAAGACATTAAAGTAGGGGAATATAACCAGACAGCTGACCCCACCACCTTATCATATACTTATGACGATTTATACCGTCTGACAAATGCCTCCTCGACCCTGGCAACTACCACAGATTTCCTTCGCACATACACTTATGACGCGCTCGGAAATATTCAAAATAAGAGTGATCAGGGGGACTATCTATACCAAGGTGATACTGGTACTCTCTACAGTAATCCCCATGCAGTGACGAGCTTAAATGGGACGACCTATGAATATGATAAGAATGGGAATTTAAAAACTGATCAGACGTGGAATTATGTTTGGGATTATAATAATAGGATGACACAAGCGACCTCGTCTAGTGATACCATAGATTATGAATACGATCATACTGGCCAAAGAACTGTATATAGCGATGGGACAACCACCACAGTTTATGCTAATATTTACTATAATACCGATGGAACGAATAAAACTAAGCATATTTATGCGGGCAACCTACTTGTCGCTACAGTAGAATACGATGGTGCCACGACCACGACTCACTATATCCATACTGACCATCTCACTGGTTCAAATGTAGTTACTGATGAAGATGGTAATTTAGAGCAATTAATGGATTATTATCCATTTGGGGATCAGCGTATTAATTCTCAAGAGACCACTTTTGATGAGCAAAGAAAGTTTACTGGGCATGAGCATGATAGTGATACGGATCTTGAATATATGAAGGCGAGGTATTATAATGGGGATATAGGGAGGTTTACGGGTCAGGATGCCGCATTTTTAGCAGTAGGAGATAATCAACAGCTAAAAGCTATAACTGGGCTAAAATTACAAAAATATTTGGAAAATCCGCAAGCATTTAATAGCTATAGTTATGCAGTTAATAATCCGTTAGTAGTAGTTGATGCGAATGGAGAATGGATAGAATATATTATTGGCCAGCAAAATGCTGTATCGTTGGGAAATTGGGGTAATAATTTATACAACAATAATTCAGTTGCTAGATATGCAATGGATCACCCAGGCCAAACAGGAGCAGTAGTCGGGATTCTTGGGGGCGCTGCTGTCGCGGGAGGCGTCATAGCCGGTGGAGGCAGTATTACTTGTGGTATTTTATGTGGCTCTGGAGCAGTTACAATTACTACAGGGGGTACAGCATTAAGCACTCAGGGTGACAAAGCAGTTAGGTTGTTAAGCAACACAAATAAAATGCTAAGTGGTGGACAGAGGCAGGCAATTTCTGGTACTATACAAAATGGCAAATTGCAAAATATGTTTAATAGCCTATATCAAGCAAGTGACAAATTACCTGGAGGAACTGCAGGAGCAATTAGATTTGAGAGAGCAACAGGAGAACTAATGTCGAAGTCAGGACATTTATATAAAGGTCAAACAACTATTAATGGTTTGAATAATTTAATGCAAAACGCTAATTTGAGTCAAGGTGATCAAGCAATAGCTCAAACTTTGGTTAAGCAACTTAGTAGTGCAATAAAGTAATAATATGAAAAAAATAACTCTAGACAATATTGTCGATAAATTAGTTGAAAAATTTCCTGAATACCAAGCTTCGTCAAAGTATTTTGATGAAGAAAATAAAGATATGCCATATATAGTTTTGGGAAATTTGACTTTAATGGCATTTGAAGAAATTGATAAAAGAACTGATGTAGATTTAGCTGAAAGGTTGATTGGATTTACGGATGAGATATTGAATAATCCTGACAGTGAAGATGAATTATTGAATTTATTTCAAGTGCAAGTATTTGAAACATTGGTTGCATATCGCACAGGTGCTCTGTTAGCCAAAAAGCTGTTGCATAATAAATCTTTGGAATTATTGGAACAAACACTAAAACATTACAACACTGATCAATTTCTGAAAGAATATAGAAAAAATCAAACTGATAATCAATAAACTTATTATTTTATATGAGTGTAAAAATACATTTTTTAGATGTTGGCTGCGGCGATTGTAGTTTTGTTCACTTTCCTGCAAGAACCTCAAATAACGGACAAGTAAGCAAAAACGAAAGGTTAATGATGATTGATTTATATCATCATGATAATCATGATTATTATGAGAATGTTTTGAGCTACTATAAGGAAAATTTTAATGGTATGTCTATTTTTAGGTTTGTGTGCACCCATCCTCACCAAGATCATATTTGTGGGTTAGATAAATTTTTTAGTGACAGCGACGTGGAAATTTTGAATTTGTGGGACACTGATCATTGTTTTGAGCCAGAAGATTTTGATGGTCACGAAACCCATAAAGATGATTGGAATAAATATCAGAAAGTAAGGAACCCAAGTGTTAGTAGCCCTAAAACAATATATGCTTTAAGGGGACACTCTTTCCAATATGCAGATGAAGATAGGATTACTATTTTATCTCCGACTGAAGATTTAATTAAATATGCCCATGAAACAGAAGATGGTGAAAAGCGAGATGAGATTTTGATAGATGAAATGTCCTACGCCCTAATGCTTGAGGTTAACAGTACTAAGGTTATTTTTGCAGGTGATGGCAAGGAGAAATGCTGGAATGATATTTATGAAAATTGTAAAGATGAAATTAAAGCTTGTGATGTTTTAAAAGCTGGGCATCATGGGCAAGAGAGTGGCTTCCATGAGGAATCAGTTAAATTAATGAACCCGAAGCATGTTGTTTTCTCAAATAGTAAGGAAAAAGATAACAACGATGGTGCTCAGGAAGAATATAAATCAACATTAGATAATCCAAAAATATACAAGACATGTGATTACGGTACGATTATAGCTGAATGTGAATTTGATGGAAAAATTATTTTTAGAAATTCATTGGAGCAACTTTTATAAGTTAATCGTAGAAAAATTCACTCAAAAATTTAAACTAGATGAGGTATTTCATGACGATATAAAATAAAAAAAATATGTTTAGTAAATACGAAATGAAAGCTAGAGTATTCCCAGCAATACTAACGATATTGCCAGTATTATTGTTTTCACATTTCTATTTGTATAAAATAATTCCAGAGCTTCTTGATTCGATAATGTTAACTAAAGTTATTGGCGATGTTTCAGTAATTGTTGTTTTCGTATATTTAGTTATACAGGTTTCCAGGTTTATTAGTAAAAAATTATTACAGGATAATATTTTTAAAAATGAACTACATTTTCCGACCACAGATTATTTATTATATTCTAATAAAAAATATACCAAAGAACATAAAGAAGTAATTAGGAATAAAATCAAAGAAGACTTTGGAATAGAACTTTTTTCTGAAAATTTAGAGGGTAATAATGACGAAGAATCTAGAAAAAAAATAAATGAAGCAGTAAAATTAATAAGAAGCAAGGTTAAAGATGGAAGGTTGCTTTTGCAGCACAATATCGAGTATGGTTTCATTAGAAATTTAACAGGTGGACTTATTATTTCTTTACCATTTTCTATCTTTGATATTATTTTTTTCGTTTTCAAAAGTAATAATATTGCCATTGTCATATCTGCAATATTATTACTTTTCTATATCTTACTGTTCGTGTTGCATCGTAAGATAATTAAATATTATGCATATAATTATGCGGATGTGTTATTTAATGAATATCTGTCAATATAGTTTGGCTGTAAATTGAGACTAGGTATTATTTAAAAAGAGAAATAATTTAGGGAAAAGGCTCCTGACCCCTTTATCCCCAAAATAAAGATATAGTTTATGCTCAGAAAAGAAATTTGGGAAATAGCACAAGCCATAATCTTGTCCATTGGGGGAGGCGGTTTGATTATCTTTCTGTTGTCGTCTTATATGGGCAAAATTTGGGCTACTCGAATATTAGAGAAAGAGAAAAGAGATCATAAGATGGAAATTGAGAAATACAAAAAAGAATTAGAAGTAGCAAAAAAAGACTATGAACGGTATTCAAATAAAAAATTTGAAGTTTATAAAAATGCATGGGAGGTAATCTGTGATATAGAATCATTAATATATCATTATTTACATTCTTTCATTGATCAAGAGTATACTGACTCACAGGCTAGTCAATGGCTTGAAGTAAAACTAAAAGAGATAAGAAAGATAAACCTCGGGCTAGAAAAATCATACATTTTTATTGATAATGAACATTGTAAAAATTTTGAACAGCTTATTCAGGATTCTTTTAGCTGTATTATAGGTATTAATGATCTGCTAACTGGGAAGAAGCTTGATTCCAAGGAGCTAGATAAGTTATTCAATAGTTTTGGTGCTAGTTGTCAGAAAGTAAAACAAGACTTAAAGGAGTTCATTCAGTGTTATTTGTATAATTAAAGTTTGTTCACTAAAGCTGAATAAACTCAATATGAATGCGGACAGACAGCTGACCCCACCACCTTATCATACACTTATGACGATTTATATCGCCTGACAAATGCCTCAAGTACGCTGGCAACCACCACTGATTTCCTGCGCACGTATACCTATGACGCGTTGGGAAATATACAGAATAAGAGTGATCAAGGGGATTATCTGTATCAGGGTGATACAGGTACTCTCTACAGTAATCCTCATGCAGTCACAAGTTTAAATGGTGTAAGTTATGAGTATGATAAAAATGGTAATCTAAAAACAGATCAGACTTGGGGTTATGAGTGGGATTATAACAACAGGATGACTCAAGCCACGAGCTCAAGTGATACCATAGATTATGAATATGACCATACAGGCCAGAGGACGGTTTATTCAGATGGGACAACTACGACTGTTTATGCTAATATCTATTACAATACAGACGGAACGAATAAGACTAAGCATATATATGCTGGTGATCTTTTGGTAGCTGCAGTAGAGTATGACGGTGCCACAACGACTACTCACTATATCCATACAGATCACCTCACAGGTTCAAATGTAGTTACGGACGAAAACGGAGATTTAGAGCAACTCATGGATTATTATCCGTTTGGAGATCAAAGGATAAATAGCCAACAAACTATTTTTGACGAACAGAAAAAGTTCACAGGGCACGAATATGATACAGACACAGATTTGACATATATGGGGGCGAGGTATTACCCTGATAATATAGGTAGATTCTTGTCACAGGATAATTGGGAAGGTGATTTAACTAATCCACAAAGTTTAAATAAGTATAGTTATAGCTTTAATAATCCTTTGATATATACTGATCCTACTGGAAATTCACCTACTAGTATACTATCTAAGATTGGTGGAAAAATATTTGGACCGATTGGCCTTGTTGTTGATTTATTATGGCCAAAAGCCGCGCAAGCACCAACTATTAGCCAAGAGAATAACGGTCAAACTAAAACAGCTGAAGTCCAGCCAAATAATCAACCAGAGAACCAAAGTCCTGATAATTCCGCTAATAATCAGAATCTAACTCAAAACAACTCTAGTAATAATAATTCGGAAAATCAAAATAGTAATGCTGGTAACACTGGGGTCTTTGGGGGTGCTGTTGTTGTGGGCGGAATGAGTCAACAAGGCGGTATTAATACAGGTGATAATTTTGGCAAATTGGGTACAGCGGTTAAAAATAGTCCAGGGGAAATTAGTGGTTATACAAAGCATGGGTTAAATCAAAAAATAACCAGATCTGTGTCAAGTGAAGCTGTACAAAATGCTGTTAAAAATCCACAAGTTGTCCTAAGGCAAGCTGGCGGAAATAAATTATATTTAACAAGCAAGGCCGCTGTAGTTTTAAATAAAGCCAAGCAAGTCGTAACTACCTATGGGGCAAATTTCTTCAAGGCTCCAATTAAGAATATTATAAAATTAATAAAATAATAAATTTATGATAAACAAGAAGGATTTGTTACAAAAACATAATAAGCAATTTAAATTCATTCGCGATTTGTTTATTAAAAATGATGTTTTAGGATTAATTGATGGCGGGGCACCTGACGATGAATATGATAGTCAGGTTAATAAATTATTGTCAGGGATTAAAGATTGTAAGACTGAAAAAGAATTACGAGAATTAATTGTTAAAGTTTTTAGTGAGATAGATGAAGTGGATTTGCAAGTATGTGAAAAAAATGCACACATATTGTGGCATTATTTTTCTGAATAAGGATTTATTTCATATAGCAGTCGGACTAACACAATCTCTATACTTATCCTCTATTGGCTTTTTCTCCCTGCTATTTAGATGCAACAATTCTTCTTCTTCTTTAGGGGAGGATGACACAGAAGATGATACTTTCCCGTTAGTTCAATAATAAGTCTGTAAAAACATTTATGCAAATTAAATTAAAAGAATATTCTTCAAATAAATCTGAATATTTTAAAATTAAACTTACAGCAAAATATTTTGGACTAGCACTGCTACTAGTCCTAATTATTTTCTCAATAATATATTTGCCATATATTAATACGCGCAAAGTAATTTATTCTAATTCTGGACAAGAGAATAATTACTACTTTTAAAATAATCCAACACACTCAGAAGGGCAAGTTCTTGCGGATTAGCGTGTAGGTTTTTGCTTAATTATGTGTAAATTTAATATGGTTAATCGCGAAGAGATTTTTATTACCTCATTTGAGACTGGGAAAAATGCGCCACAGCATTTTTTTGATTATATAATAGAAACTGTCTTGAGATATAAATTTAAATTCTCACTGCCTATTAATGGTAAAATTATCACAGAAGCTATTTTTTCACTTACTAGAAAAGATAAATTACCTTTTAAACAAAAACTAATTGATGGCCAGAAAATAAAAGAGCTATTTGTTGTTAGTATCTATCTGAAATATATTGATGATCAACATCCAGGCAAGGTCGTTATAGTGTCTATGCCCCAAGAGGAATTATCCTATGATGTAGCTATTTATGTTGTCAGCTCAGATGATTGCCAGATGGATATAAAAAATAAAAAATTTAAAATACTACCCAATAAGAACAAATTAAATAAAAATGCGAGGCAGTATTTAATCCAAGTTAAAGAAGAATATGACTTTAAAGAAGCAAAGGATGCGGTAGGTAAGTTTAAAAGAATTGATCAAAAGTCAATTAACAAAAAAATAGCCAATTATGATGAATTGGTATTAATCTTTAATAGAAAATATGTTCATTTTTTTAGTGATGATTTCAACAGTATACTCAAAGAAAATAAAAAAGTTGGGCTAATTATCTTGCCTGGCGAAAAAGAGATGAAAGTAGAGTATCCAGATAAAGAAATTACAGTAAAGTTTGAAGATGGGAAATATCATTTTCTATTAGCAACATCGGGTCTCATGCAACATATTAAATTTGACATCCCAAAATGTTTAAGTAAAAATCCTATTCTTGGTGGATGAATGTTTTAATTTCGTTTTTTAAAAATAAATGTATTGTAATATACCCACCAACCCCAAACAGGCAAGCCCTTGCGGATTAGTCTGTAGGTTTTTGCTTCCATGCCCAATATGTATATTGAGTTTAGGAAAGGTGGGTCTTACCACCGTCTATCCACTGTTTTATTTAATTGTCAGTGGCCTTACCGCCAAGCTTGCCAATCTAATTGATGACGCAACCAAATTATAGTGCAAGTTGATAACTCAAACCCCTATATTATTCCCAAATCCCTATACAAGACATTAAAGTAGGGGAATATAACCAGACAGCTGACCCCACCACCTTATCATATACTTATGAATGCAACATATTTGACCCGGTCAATTTGATGTGTTCTAATTAAATTAAGATATTAATTAATAACTGAGAAAAAATTATGAAAACGAAAATTATATTATTGATCGCACTGCTCGCGATTGTCGGTTTTGGCAGCCTTAATGTATCCCAAGCAGCAGAGCCGCTGTCCGCGGATGATGCATATAAGGCTGTTGTTAAAATTAAAACCTATGGCATCGATTGGGATTACGATTTTGCATTGAACAGTACAGGATCAGGTGTTATTTTCAGTCAAGACGGTCTAGTCTTGACGAATCATCACGTTGTCACAATTGAAGAGGAAGCAGACGACACTGAATGGGAATCAGCTTATCAAATTTGTCTGCCGCAGAGCATTAACCAGGAGCCAGACTGCTCATTTACTGCCCAGCTGATTGCTAAGAACAAGGATCTAGATATGGCTATCCTTAAAATCCAACCCATTCCCGGATTAAGTAACCAAACCGTCTTCCCACATCTTAATTTAAATTTTAGTGGCGATACTCAATTAAATTACCCGGTTACCGTTATTGGTTATCCCGGCACGGGTGGAGAAAACATCACTGTTAGTGCCGGCGTGGTTAGCGGCTGGGAAACTCGACATAATTTAAAATGGGTTAAGACTGATGCTGCTGTATCCTATGGTAATTCGGGCGGAGCTTTTATTAATAGTGATGGGGAAGTTATAGCAATTACCTCAGCTATGCGTAAAGACACTCTCGGTAGTTTTGGTTATGCCATTAATTTAGTTTCAGTTAAAACATGGTTTAATCAAAAGAAAGGCGGGTCAGTACAGCAAAATTCATTACAAAACGAGCTTGAAAACTTTTCCAAAAAGCAAAAAAATCTTAAAAATACAGATATTTTTACTAACAGTGATCCTAAATTTTCAATTAGAAGGCCAGATGGTTGGCGCTTTACATATCCTGGAGAAGATTATTTAGTAATTGATGAGAAAGACAGCAATGAAGGTGGAAGTGTTGCAATAACCATAACTTCTTATCCAAGGACAGTAACCGTGGATGATCTTATCCCATTGTTAAGCAGATCACAGTATATATATGATGTACTTTCTACTTCTAATATCACGGTTAATGAAGATGTGACTGTTAATGGTCACCAAGGCAAGAAACTGTATATATTAAGTGATGGTGTAACTGATAAAGGATATATTTTCCCAGTTAGGAATTATGTTGTTTATTTGGATTATGATTACGGACACAACGACAAAGACAAACATAATGTCGATGAAATTATACAGTCTTTTGAAATAACTGATTCAACCACATTTAGTGGAGGACTTCATCAATATCAGCACGATAACCCACTTTTCAGTATAACCACTGACTCTAACTGGCCACTTAAAGACTACCATTCCAAAGAAGATCTTGTAGTAATGCTTAATAAAGAGATTCCCGAAGCCTCAGTTGACATTCAATTACATGATACAGATGATGTTACTTTCAGTATGTCCAGTGATGAGTTTCTCAAGGCATATAAATATACTCTGGAGCATTTTAGGGAGGAGCATGCCCTAAGGGATCTAAGAGTGGATTTACTTAATTCAAACGCTCATTACGAGATAAATGGCAGTTTGCCCAAGGCAATTATGCTTGAATATATTGACTGGCGAATATCAAATGGCGTGAAGCTTGTTCATACTGTAGCTTATTATATAAAAACACAAAGTAAATATATAGTCGTCAGCCTTAATATCTATAGTACAGACGCACAGGTTGTTAACCGAGCCAAGAGTGAATTTAATAAAATGATTCAAGCGCTTTCACTTGTCAAGCTTGACAGCCCAGCGCCCGCTAGCCAAACTACTGCGAGTAATAATACTTCCAACGATGCTAACACCACCCTCAGCGACAATGATCCATTAAGATTTCGATCGCACAATCACGATAGTTCACTAGTCAATAGAGTCAAGGGCAAATTACTCTTGGCAGTTGAAGACCGGGGAAGAATTTTTTATATTGATTTAGGCACCGGTAAAAAGTGGGAGGTTACTTTCGCTAATGCCCTCAATCTATTTGAATCCCTGGCACTTGGTATCTCAGATACTGATCTAGGCAAGGTCCCACTTCATACTCAAGGCACTGTAACAGCAACCGGCAACAGGTTGAAGGGCAAGTTGCTCTTACAAGTTGAAGATAGGGGCAGAATTTGGTACGTTGATTTTAATGGAAGAAGGTGGGAAATAACTTGGCAAAATCTTATGGATTTATTTGAGTCTTTGTCATTAGGCATTACAAATAGTGACTTAACCAAAATTCCTGATCCAAGTTGATCCAATTAGCATGAAATTTTAGGCTACCTCCAGCCCTTGTTGACAAGGGCTGGTTTTATATTAGTAGGGGAGAGTTGTTAATAATTTATATCGGCTAAACAGCCGATTTTTTAATATATTGCCAATATCTTTATCCCATGATATTATATTTATAAGACCCCAATCTACGTAGACGCCTACGTAGATAAATTAATTATAAATCCATGATTAATAATAAAAATATAAGAAAAATCACTAAAATTGCCGGTGGTTCAAGCTACAGCATCACTTTACCCATAGATGTTGTTCGCGCTTGGGGCTGGAAAGAAAGACAAAAGGTCATTTTATCAATCGATAACAAAAACAAGGTTATTAGGATTAAAGACTGGACAAAGGAGTAATTTATTGTAAAGATATATTAATTAGTATGAAACCCAATTTACACTTCCAACGCTTCGAATTTAAGTATTATTTACCCAAAAGTAAAGCTGATAAGCTAATTCCTGCTCTTTTGCCCCATATGAACTGGGATCCATATATTATTGACAGTCCCCATGACTATTATGAGGTTAACAGTCTCTACTTTGACACCCCAGGCCATGGTTGTTTTTGGGACAAAGAAGCCGGTGTTCGCGACAGAAAAAAATTACGCTACCGTTTCTATAACGACATCAAAGAGGATTCCCCAATTTTCCTTGAAATAAAAAGAAAAAAAGATGCCCTGGTTATTAAAGACAGAATTAATTTAAATGGATTTAATTTAGATAGCCGGCAGCTAGACAGAACATTGATGGATATTAAAAGAAGCACACACAATAAATTTTTAGATGAACTCATCTGGTTTAAAAAAAGAAATTCTCTTGTGCCCAAACTTTTTGTACGCTACAAAAGAAAAGCTTTGCTTGGTAAACTTGATGAGAGATTTAGAATAACCTTTGACTATGATATTCAGACTCAACTCACTAAAAATTTAAAACCAACTGCCCGTAAGTGGCATAAGGTGTACCAAGATGGTGTTGTTCTCGAACTCAAGTACAACAACATCCTGCCTGCCTGGTTCCATAAAATTATTCAAAAATTTGATCTAGAGCGCTTGGCGTATTCAAAGTACTGTAACTCATTACGCCAAGTTATCCCTGCTCTAGATGATAACAATTATTCACCCGATTAATAACTAACATATATACGCATGTTCCAAAATTTTCTCAACGTTTCCCCACTTCCTACTGAGTTAACTCTCGGTCAGGTTATTCTTACTATTATCCTGGCTTTTGCTCTGTCGCTTTTAATCGCCTACGTTTACAAAAGCACCCATAAGGGACTCTCATATTCTCAATCATTTACCTTTACCCTGGTTATGATTGGACTTTTAATTTCCATTGTCATGATGGTTATTGGTAACAGTCTGGCCATTGCCTTTGGTGCTTTCGGCGCCTTTTCTTTGATTCGCTTTAGAACAGCCATTAAAGACACTCGCGATATCGCTTTTATCTTACTTGTAGTCGCCGTTGGGCTTGCCGCCGGCACCGGTAACTACTTAATTGCTATTCTGACCACCATTGCAGCCGTTGCTGTCATTTATGGCCTCTATAAGACAAATTTTGGTTCAATCAGAAAATATGATTTTATCCTCAATTTTCTAGCTCATACCAATCAATTCTCCAATGAGAAAATGAGGGCTATTTTTAAAGAATACTTAAAATATGATAATCTTTTGAATGTTTCATCTCGTGAAAATGGTGCTCTTATGGATTACAGTTTTAACGTTAAGTTTATAACTCAAAATGATTTAGCTAAGTTCATTGAAAAATTCTCAGGGCTTGAGGGGGTATCAGATGTAGATATTATCAGTGCTAAAAACGATATTGAATATTAATGAAAAAAATATTTTACTCATCAGTTAACCTAGCTCAAAAACTGGCTCCCTTAAAAGGGATCCCAGTTTTAATGTATCATTCTATTTCAGATATAAAGACTCCTTTATCCGTTAGTCCGTTAAACTTTGAATCTCAACTTAAAACTCTTAAGCAGCACAAATTTAAATCCTTGTCTCCGGCCGACTTTAGTAGTCTCTGGCAACAAAAAGTATTTCCTAAAAACAGATTGCTTATCACCTTCGATGACGGCTTTGAGGATAATTTACAGTATGCACTACCTCTTTTAAAGAAATATAATTTTTCCGCCATTTTTTTTGTTTCCGGTGACAAGCTCGGTAAGCCAGCCACTCATTGTACTCACCAGTTAGATAAAAGAAAAATGATCATGGGTGTCCACGAGCTAAAAGAATTAGTTAAAAATGGTTTCACTATTGCCAACCATTTCTATTCACATCAGCCCTTAATCAGCATGACCAGAGAGGAAATTGAAATTGATCACAAAAAAAATATCGAACTACTCACACATTATTTAGGCAAGGGCTTTATCCCATCTCTGGCAGCTTATCCTAAGAACAAAACCAATCACGAAGTCCAGGGCTATCTCAGCAACCTGGGAATTAAACTAGCCTTTGCTGGCAAAAATCGCGTGGCAACATCTAAACATCACTCACTTGATATCCCTCGTATTCAGGTCTTTGATACCGATATCAATTCAAAATTCTTAGCTAAGTTATCACCATACTACCGACTATGATTTTTAAAAAAAATGTATTTGGATTCAAGACAGTCCGCTATGTTTTAGAGCCATGGCCTGATTTAGATAAACTAAAAAAAGACCATTCAGCCATATATATTTTATCTTATCAAAAAAAGGATTTACCCAATTGGCACATTAAAGTTAAAGATACTCCCATTATTAAACTCAATCAGCCATTTGATGATATCTTTGCGGGTTTTAATCATACTACTCGCAATGAGATACGAAGAACCTTTGATAATAGGATCCCGGATTTAAAAATTGTTTCAGATGATAAGAATATTAAGGAAAATTATGAACTCAGTAAAAATTTTGAATACAGCCAAAACAGAGTACCCGAACCCATGACCAGTTACCAGGGTTGTAAATTTTTTGCCGCTTATTACAAAAATGAAATCATTTCCAGTATTATCTGTTTTGATTGCCCCCCCGTACTGCGTGCCAAGGCCATATGCTCCAAGAGATTAAAGACTCATGACAAAGAATTATATAAAATTATATCATATGCCAGCCGACGTTTAATTTATGAGGCTATCAAATATGCCCAAAAGAATAATTATGATATATTTGATTTAGGCTCAGTCAATTTTGACAAGAAAAATTTGGCTCAATTTAAAATGAACTTTACCCAATCTTTGATCAAGGAATACGCCTATACATATATGAGCCCCACTTTTCAATTCTTTAAACAAGGTGTAGGATTAAAGAAGATTATTAAAAAATTGTTTAAACTGTAAAACATGAAAAAAGCGCTCATTACTGGTATTAATGGTCAAGATGACTCGTATCTGGTTCTCACAAGGCTATCAAGTATATGGTTTAATTTGTCGTGCCTCAACTTTTAGCCGTTGGCGCATTGCAACCAGCCATTTTTTAAGCACAAAAATAATTTATCGATTTTAAGATTAACATTTATGAATTGTCCCCTTGGCCATCATCAAAAAGACGCTGTCAACTATTTGCACAAAGACGGTTTTTTTTATTTAAAATGCAAAAAATGTGGTATAATTTTTCTGCGTGAAGCGCCAGAGGACGTAGAACAATTTTATCAAACAGATTACTTTCATCTTGATCAAGATAAAATGGAAAGTGGTTATGTTGATTATGAAAACGACAAAAAAGCATTAAATAGTTTTTATCTTAGCTGTCTTAAAAAACTTAAAAGCTCGACTGACACAAAAATGCCAAAATTGATGGATATTGGCACTGCCAACGGTCATTTTCTAGATTTAGCAGCACAGCTTGGCCTTCAGGCCGAAGGCATTGAAATAAGTCAAAAAATGATTTCCCAAGGACAAGCTAACGGCCGCAAGATAAGTTATGGACAATCCGGCAAACTAGATCCCAAATTTTTAAATGATAATGGGAGGAAGTATGATATTATTAGTTTATGGGATGTAATTGAGCATCTGCCAGATCTCGAAAAAAGCTTTAGTGAAATTAACACCCTACTTAAGCCTGGCGGCCTGTTGGTTATCGGTACCCCAGATGCTGGTAGTCTCTGGGCCAAATTTTTTGGAAAAAAATGGCATTCATTTGTACCCCCAGAACATATTGTATTCTTTAATAAGAATAATATTAAGAATTTTTTAGGAAAAAATAATTATACAGTTATAACAGCAAAAACAATGCATAAAGTTTTTAGCTTGCCATATATTTTTAACATGGCATATCGCTGGCAGAAGCTCAAAATTTATTCTAAGCTTGCTCACTACACTCAAAAAAAACCATTACTTGCCAAACTCAAGTTCAAAATCCCAATTGGTGACAATATGCTTATCATTGCTAGAAAAATATGAAAACATTTATATCCATTGCAACTTATAACGAGAAAGAGAATATTGAAAAACTTATTCATAGTATTTTTGGTTTAAATATTGCGGATTTAAATATCGTGATTACCGATGATAATTCGCCAGATGGTACATCAGATATTATTCGGCAATTAAAAAATCAGTATGAAAATCTTTATCTCATCCAAAGAACTGGTAAGCTGGGTTATGGCTCAGCGCACATCGCTGGTTTTAATCTAGCCTTAAAAAATGGCGCCGAGGTTATTATTTCTATGGATGCTGATTTTTCTCATGATCCCAAAGAAATTCCCAATTTAATTTCTGAGATTAAAGAGGGGAGTGACGTAGTTGTTGGTTCTAGAAGAATTTCTGGCGGCAAAGTAGTTGATTGGAGTCTTTGGAGAAAATTTTGCAGTGCCGGTGCCATGTTTGCTTCACATCTTGTCTTGGGTATTAAAACTAAAGACCTAACCAGCGGTTACCGCGCCTATAAAAGACGAGTTCTTGAAAAAATCAATTTAGATAAGATAAAAAGTGATGGCTATTCATTTTTAGAGGAAGTTATCTACAAGATAGAGAAAATGGGATTTAAGGTAAAAGAAATTCCCATTATTTTTCATGACAGGCGCCTTGGATATTCTAAATTATCCAAAACTGAGATTATTAAGTTTTTTATAACCATCTTTAAAGTTAAAAGCAATTCCATTAAAGATTTTAGATTCACTTTTGAAAATTCCACTATCATTTTGATTGGTATCACCTTTTTTATTGGTATTTGGTATGCCTTGCCCATGCTTAAAATAGTAGGGGATGAAATGTATTTTGTTGGTGGAGTCTTCCGCGCTATGGAGAATCGGACTATTCTCCCTTTGGCAGGCGATGTGCCCTATGGCACGCTAACTTATTTTCTAAACTATATTCTTATCTCAATCTATGTTGTCATCCTTCTGCCCTTTCATGGCTTTGACATTAGTTCTCTCAAATTATTTCTCACACAGTTTCCAGAGTATGCCTATATCGTCCCTAGATTCTTAAGCGCCCTCTTATCATTAATCTATCTTAAATTTTTCTATAAAATTATAAAAAAAGAATTTACGGATAATAAGATAAGAATTCTTCTCCTTATTCTACTTTTTACCAATATGCTAATTACTCTTATTCTGCATACTGGTAAAATGTGGGTTCTTTCAACACTCTTGGTGTTTATCTCCATCTACTATCTATACCAGGCACTTAATCTCAAGCAAACTCATAAAAATATTTTTTTAAGTATTCTGTTTAGTTTTTTGGCCTTTGTTAATTTTCCTCTTAACGCCTTTGCCCTCATCAATGTACCCATCATCTTAATATTTTTTAGAAAAGACAAAGCCACCATACTCAAAACTTTTAAATATACTCTGATTGGTCTGGCCATTTTTCTTATCCTCACCCTGGCTAATTATGCCAACATTAAAGACCAGGTTGTCAGCATCTTTACTCACTATCGTCCTGTAGCCAATCCGGCCTTGCTTGAAGCCAGAAATAATTTGACCCCGCTAGAATCCTTGGGTATGTTTTTTCTGCGCACCCTCGCTTTCTACCCTCTTATAATCCTTACCATTCTTTTGTCTTTAAAAAACAAGATAAAGAATAAGAATCTTTTTATTCTAGGTATGGTCTATTTCCTAGCTTATCTTATAACTATCAGTATCCTAGCCACCTGGGCCAGTATTTTCTATTCATATATTAGATATGTTTTTCCCCTTGGCTTTTTCTTAATTTTAATTCTAATTAGTTGTAACATTAAATTTAGTAAATTCATCCATCTCCCCATCATTATATTATCCTTAATATATTTTATCCCAACCCTTTATTTCCTTTCAGTTCCTACTACCTTTAATCAAGCCAGAAATTATGTTATTCAAAATTTAAATCAGCCCGATACCATTATCCAAAACGAGCTCCGCTCGTTAGAGTTGCCAAAAAACAAACAATCTTATGAGATAGTCAAAGATGAATATTGCGCCAGTAAATGTAAAAATATTATTAAACATGATTTGAATAGTAATTTTAAGCCATTACTCATTGATAAATATACTCAAGATGATTATCCGGTAGGGGAGACTGCCCATCAATATTTAATCACTGACAGAGTTATTGAAGATAAAATCCCAGTAGTGGGTTTCACTAATAGAACCGGTATTGGCTACGATCTTGATGGCCGTATGGCCAATTACTTTGATTTTAACTTTTTTACTCTTAAGAATTTTGGTCATGATATATTTATCTATGTGATAGAAGAATAAACGACTATGGGTATTATAAAAGCCGAGATGGGTTTAACCCGTCTCGGCTTTTATTTTTATAATACCTCAACTTTTTTACGATTTTATTGATTTCAAATATATATCCAGTAGCGCAACCGAGGTTGGCACTACTTTCGTTTTTTTATTATTCATGAAGGACTTTGCTGCGCTTGGCCTCAACGCCAGTATCTCGGTATATTCTCCGGGCACAAATTTTTGAAGAAAGGTGAGCTTATCAACATTGATATTAATTTGGCAGCCAATCTCGTAGCTGCCGTCGTTGTTTTGTAATAAGCCAACAGAGCAGCAGTGAGTTACATACCTGTTATTCAAACCCGTTTCTTCAGTAAATTCCTCGAGCAGTTGCATGTGATACTGCGCGGTTTTGTCTTTCGTAACATATTTAGTTGTTATACTTCCAGAGGGCATCAATTCCCAATGCCCTTTATGTTGAGTTACGTCATCCGCCCTCTTGCCCAAAATCACCTTATTATCCCGGGTAACAATAATTCCGCTAAGAGCCAGGAAATTAATCCCCAGTCCCAGCGACGGCTGTTCAAGATTTGCAAGAAAATGTCGATAGTTAATTCTCTCGCATAATATCTCGTTGTTTTCTTGCCCCGCGAAAACCATCATTGGTTCATCGGTCTTCGTATTTTTATATTTCTGCCATATTTTTAACGTCGCATTCTCCTGCTCCTCAGTAAATTTTTTTACGCCCCCAAATTTGAGGATTATTTTATCGCTCAATACGATAATTCCAGTTTTTCCCATCGGGCCTTCCTCCTGATTAATGCATCGTGATTTATTATTTATTTTCTATTTTAAATTTTATTTATTTTAACCCTTAATCAACGATTTGTCAACCACGTACAATTTTTCAAAACCCCATAAATATCGACCTTTTTATCCACCTTGACACCTATTGACACCTTATGACCCTATGTTATATAATAAAAACATGACAAAACACGACGAAATTAAGCCAAATGCAGTCTATACTGTCCAAGAAACCCAGGAACTATTAAAGGTTAGTAATAGTACTATTAAGCGCATGCTTAAAAATCAGCTAATCCAAGCCAACAAAGTTGGCAGACAATACCGTATTTTGGGCAAAGAAATATTGCGCTTAGTCTCTCCTGATATGGAAAAGAAGGCGATTAAATCATATTTAAATGTTAAAAAGAAGGTTGTGGATAAGATCAACAAATGGTAAAAAATATTTTTACCATTTCTTTGTTTATGAAAATATATGCTAGAGGATAAACGAGTACATACTTTCCTAAAGCTTTCGCGCCAAGCGTATGGGAAATACAAATTACAAATTCTAACCCTAACTGGGCTTGGTTTTGTTACTGGCATTTTAGAAGGTATTGGTGTTAATGCCCTTATTCCCTTATTCACCTTTGCCCTAAAAGATGAAGGCGCTGAAAAAGATTTTATCTCACGCACAATTGAGAGCTTCTTTACCTATTTAGATATCAGCTTTACCGTCAAGTATCTCCTTATCTTTATCATTACTCTTTTTGTAGTTAAAGCCTTCATCAGCGTATTTTTGAACTATCTAAAAATAAAGATAACATCTGATTATGAAGAACAGACCAGATCCAATTTATTCAGTAAAACCCTAAAATCAAAATGGCCCCATCTTTTAAAGCAAAAATTAGGCCATCTTGAGACTATACTTCTGGTTGATGTTCAGGCCAGTGCTGCTTTACTTACTCATATCAGTGCCTCTATTATGAGTCTTACCAGTTTAATCATATATGTCCTCATCGCCGTCAACATCTCTGCCAATATCACCCTAAGTACTTTAATTTTGGGCTGTATTATATTTCTCATATCAAAGCCTCTTGTTTACCGTATTAAAAAGTTGTCGTATGGTGTTGCTTCTACCAATAAAGAGATTGCTCACCATGTCAACGAAAATATTTTAGGTGTTAAAACAGTCAAATCTATGTGGATGTCCGACAGCGTTGCCCGCAAGGGAAAAGAATATTTTGTTAAGCTTAAAGAATATACTCTTAGAATATCATTACTCAAAAGCACTGCCCGAGCCTTTATTCAGCCCATCAGTTTAATTTTTGTTTGTCTTATCTTCGCTTTTTCATATAAATCTCCAGTTTTTAATTTTGCTGCCCTAGTAGCCATTATCTATCTAATTCAAAAGATTTTTGCATATATTCAACAACTCCAAGGCACTATGCATGCCGTCAGCCAACTTTTACCCCACTTAAGAAGCGTTCTAGATTATGAGCAGAAAGCCGAGGAGAACGTAGAGCAAAGTCAAAGCAATCTTCCTTTTAAGTTTGATAAAAAATTACAACTTAATCATGTGGCTTTTGGCTATAGTCATGACAAGAAAGTTTTATCCAATATTGACTTTACCGTTAATCGGGGAGATCTGATCGGGATCATCGGGCCATCTGGTGTTGGTAAAACGACCTTGGTTGATCTAATTTTACGCCTTTTCAATCCAACTAAAGGAAATATTCTCTTAGATGATGTTGATATTTCCAAGATAGACCTTTCGACTTGGCGTAAAAGTATTGGCTATGTTTCTCAAGACATGTTTTTAATTAATGACACCATTGAGAATAATATCCGTTTCTACAATCAATCAATTACCAAAAAAGATATCGTTAAAGCTGCCAAGATGGCTAATATCGATAATTTTATTGAATCCACACAAGATAAATACAAAACCGTTATTGGCGAGCGTGGCGTGCTGTTATCCGCTGGCCAACGCCAACGCATAGTCATTGCACGCGTATTAGCCACCAACCCCCAGATTCTAATATTAGACGAGGCCACCAGCGCGCTTGATAACGAGTCGGAATTAAGAATACAAGAAGTTATTTCAAAACTAAAAGGTAAAATAACAGTTCTAGTTATTGCTCATCGTTTATCAACCGTTATTGATATGGACCAACTCATAGTCCTAGATAAAGGTAAAATTCAAGAACAAGGTAAACCACAGCATTTATTAAAAGATAAAGATTCGTATTTCGCTCGCATGTATAACCTTAGAAACTAACTTTGTAGGGGGGCAAGAAATATTTGAAAATATGAACAATCAACCCAAGCCTAAGATCCTAATTTGTGGAGGTGCTGGATATATTGGTGGCTATTTAACTGATTTACTACAATACAATAAATATGATGTGACTGTTTATGATAATCTGGTTTATGAAAGCCGATTTATGAAAAAGGTCCCCTTTATTTTCGGCGACATCAGAGATCAGGCCAAACTATCACAAATTGTTAACGACTATGATATTATTATATGGCTAGCCGCTTTAGTTGGCGATGGTGCCTGTGCTAAAAATTCTTTAGTCACCGATGATATTAATTTTAATACCGTTGACTGGTTGACCAAAAACTACACAGGTAAAATTATCTTCATGTCCACCTGTTCAGTCTATGGCGTCAACAACGATCTTTTAGATGAAACATCCCCAGTTAATCCTTTGTCATATTATGCCGAAAGTAAACTCAAGGCCGAACAATCCGTCATCGCTAGATCTGATAACCATCTCGTTTTTCGTTTGGGGACCCTCCATGGATTGGGCGACAAACATTCACGTATTAGGCTGGATTTAGTAGTTAACAAGTTGACCAAAAAAGCAGTTTATAAAGAGCCACTCGTAGTTTTTGGCGGCGGCCAGTGGCGACCGCTCTTGCACGTTAAAGATGTCAGTCGAGCCATTCTCTTCAGTATTCAAAATGATATTAAAGGGCTATATAATGTCAGTCATAAAAATTACAAAATATGTGATATTGCTCGAGAAATTCAATCAGTTATCCCGGGTGTCAATGTCAGTTATGCCAATATTAAATTTGAAGACCTGCGTAATTACAAAGCATCTTCTGCTAAATTTAAAGCCCTTGGTTGGCAACCTAAATACGACCTGCGCTATGGTATTCAGGAAATATATCAGACCATCAAAGATTCGCGTATTAAAGATCCAGATAATATTATCTATTCTAATGCTGATTTTATAAATGAAAAAATAATTTAAATAAGAAACATATGCCACACTTACTTACAGGAGGAACAGTTGTCGACGAGCGCGGTAGCGTCCGTTTCGTCAATGATTTTAATTTTGAAAAAATTAAAAGATTCTACCAAGTTGAAAATTATCATCGCGGATATATTCGTGCTTGGCATGGTCACAAAAAAGAAAACAAGTATGTTTACGTTGCCAGGGGCTCTGCATTGATTGGTAGCGTTAATCTTGATACACAGGAAATACAAAAATTTGTTTTATCAGATAAAGAGCCTAGAATCCTCTGGATTCCAGAAAATCACGCCAATGGTTTTATGACCCTTACTGATGATGCTATCCTTATCTTTTTCTCTTCAAACACCCTAGAAGAAAGCAAGGCTGATGACATTCGTTTTCCTCATGATAAATGGGATATTTGGGATATTGAAAATCGTTAATATAATATAAAAATATGATTCCATACGGTAAGCAATCAATCAACCAATCAGACATTGACTCAGTCATGAGTGTTTTAAAATCTGATTTTATCGCTCAAGGCCCCAAAGTCAAAGAGTTTGAGCAGGCCCTGGCTAAATATACCGGTGCTAAATATGCAGTTGTCTGCAACAATGGTACTGCCGGACTTCATTTAGCCTATTTAACTGCTGGTCTTAAACCAGGCGATGAAGTCATCACCTCGCCAAATACTTTTGCTTCAACTTGTAATATGCTCTTGGCCATCGGTGCCAAACCAGTTTTTTGTGATATTCGCTTAGATACCTACAATATTGACGAAGAGAAAATTGTCAAATTAATTACCAAGCGCACCAAAGCCATTATCCCCATTCATTTTGCCGGTCAACCTTGCGAGATGGATAAAATTAAAAAGATTGCCGATAAGTATAAATTGAAAATCATTACCGATGCTTGCCATGCTCTGGGCGCCCAATATAAAAAGAACAAGGTTGGTAGCTGCAAATATTCACATATGACAGTTTTTGCTTTCCACCCAGTTAAACCCATTACTACCGGTGAAGGCGGAGCCGTTTTAACTAACAGCAAGGCAGATTACGAGCGCTTAGTACTTTTACGCAGCCACGGTATATATAAAGACAAGCAGGGGGCTAACGTTATGATCGAAGCCGGTGCCAATTATCGCAGTACAGATATCCAGGCTGCTTTGGGTGTATCTCAGCTAAAAAGATTGGATAAATTTATCCGTCTGCGCCGTCAAATAGTTACTTGGTATCAGGAATTTTTAAAAGATGTTGACCAAATTATTTTACCCCAAGAATTACCCCATAACTCTTCTGGCTGGCACCTATATATTATTAGGACTAAAAATCCTAAAATCAGAAACAAGCTCAGAAGTTATCTGGCCCAAAATGGCATTGGTGTGAATTTCCATTATCCCGCAGTTTATTCTCATCCATATTATAGAAAACATGGCTATAAAAATACCCGATTGAAAAATGAAGATATCTATCACAATTCCTGCATTACCTTATGTTGCTACCCTGGATTGGAAAAAAAACAAGTTAAATATATCTGTGATCACATTAAAAGTTTTTTTAAAGCATAACTATGATTCGCGAAGTAGATAAACCCCAACTCACAGACCTCTGGTGTAAAAAAACTGCCCTGCCGCAGTCATTAAACCATATTCAATTTACCGGCTCAGGCAAAGGGTCTATTGCTTTAGTCTTAGGCCACTTAAAAGAGAAGGGGATTATTAACAATAAGTTAGATGAAGTCTTGGTTCCCGACTGGTTAGGCTATTGGGTATATAATCAGATTCAACCTTTTGCTTTTCCCGCCAAAGCGTTTTCCAATAGGACCAAAGTCATTTTTGTCTATCACCAATATGGTTTTCCCCAAGATATGGATAAAATATTGGAATTTGCTCGCGCTAAACAGCTAATTGTTGTTGAAGACTGCGCTCATGCACTTGGTAGTCAATATAAGGGTAAGCCACTTGGTAGTTTCGGAGATTATACTATTTACAGCTTTTCTAAGTGGTTTTTCAGCTTTGCCCTTGGTGGTGTTAGCTCCAGTCAATCAGATTTTAAAGCATATGCCGAGACTGCCATGCATCACACGGCCCTTGGTCTTACTTTTATCAAAGACTTAGCCAAGATTCTCTATGAATACAGTTCCTTTAGAAAATCCAAATTATTAGAAAAATTTACTGTTCCTTTTATAAGAATGTCATATGCCATTTATGGCCAGGCTCTAAAGCCAGCCAAACTGGCCGTTAACTTAGCCCTTAAAAAAACTCAACCAGAAATTGATCTGCGCCAAAAGAGATATCAATATTTCTTAGAACAAACCAAAAACCTTGGTATTTGTGATCACCTTGAGCCACACGGCATAACTCCATATATTATTCCTATTATCTGTCCTCACTCAAAGAATGAAGCCATCCTTAAAGTATTAGCATCTGAAGGTATTATCAGCGGACTCTATAATTTCGATACCAATAGAAATATGTTGGATCCTAATTTTAAACAATGCATTTGGATTCCTTGCCACACTGGTGTCAGCCAAGATAAATTCGAGTCTGTCACCAGAGAAATTATACGAATATTAAAAAAATAAATGAAACTTAAAGTAGTCCAACTAACCGAAGATAAAAAGAACGACTGGGATAAGTTCTGTGCTTCAAGCCATGATGCTTGGTTTTGGCATACTTTTGATTGGATAAAATATATTTTAAACTACAAAACTGAGCTTAGCCCACAAAATTTTAGCTTTCTAGTTTATTCTGGACAAGATAAAATTCAAGCTATTGTCCCACTAGTTTTAGAAACTTACGATATTAATGGCAAACAATATAATGAATTTTCTTATGGTACCTGGATGACACCCACTCCAGCTCTTGACAATAGCCTAACGGGAGAAAAAAAAGATCAAGTTTTAGAGCATATTTTTAAACACATTGACAAGTTGGCCAAAGAATATCAAATTGGCAGAGCTAAATTTGGACAAACCCCATTATCTCCTGCTTTTTTAAACAAAGAAAAACCAATCAATTATTTATTAAAATATGGATATGGCGACATATCCTTAGTTACCCAATTGATTGATTTGAAAAAAATAGAAGATAATCTCTGGGATGATATGCGCCGCAATCATCGGCGTAATATAAAAAAAGCGGATGGGTACGAAGCCATCATCTATACTTCAAAAAACATAACTCGAGAAATTTTTGATGATTACAAAAAAATGCATTTCCTGGCCTCTGGCCGCCAGACCAGACCAGACATTACTTTTGATTTGATGTTTGACTGGCTCAAGCAAGATCAAGGATTTTTAGTAGCAGTTGCCATGGACGGTAAAATAGTAGGTTATGAATACTATACTCTATATAAAAACAGCTCCAATGGAGCTTCTGCTGCCAATCATCCAGATTATGCTAAGTTGCCCATTCGCCATTTTCTTGAATGGGAAGCCATCCTTTGGATGAAAAATCAAGGACTCGACTATTATGAAATAGGCTTGCATCAATATAGTATTTTGCCCTATGATTTTCCAGAACAAAAGAAGTTAGATATCTCGCATTTCAAAAAAGGTTTTGGTGGAATTACCGTGCCCATGTTCATGGCTGAAAAATATTTTAATAAAGAATATTTCTTAAAAATTAATAATATTCGAGCAGAAAAATTCGTTAAATATTTAGAAGAAACATATGACTAATCAAGATAAAATATTTTCAGCCAAAGAAGCCGATAGCTGGTTTAATCGCAATCAGCATGCGCTTCAAAAAACCGACAACGACGCTTTAATGTATTTACTCGACCTATACCAGCTTAAGCCTAAAAAAGTCTTGGAGGTCGGTGCTGCTAATGGCTATCGTCTTGCTGAAATTCATGAGAAATATGGCTCAGAAGTTTATGCCGGGGAGCCCTCAGCCAAAGCCATCCAGGATGGTAAACAGAAATGGCCCTTCATTCATTTCCAGCAAAGCACAGCCGCTGATATGGATTATGATCAATTTTCATTTGATCTAGTTATTGTTGGTGGCGTTTTTCATTGGGTTGACCGCGATTCCTTGCTAACCAGCCTAGCTAAAATAGATAGCGCTCTCAAATATTCAGGACACCTGCTTATCGGCGATTTTCAAATCCCCAATTTCTATAAAAGAAAATACCATCATCTAAAAGATGAAGAGGTCTATACATATAAAGCAGATTACAAGCGTATGCTTATTTCGACTGGGTTATATAAAGAAGTGGCAACTGTCAGCAAAGATAGGGAGAAAAATACTTTTAGCACTGATTCATCTTTTGACGACTATTACAGCGCCTCACTTCTTAAAAAAGAAGACCTCTATTTAGAACGATAATTATATGAAAAAAGGTACTAAAATCATTATCATCGGCTTTGGCTCTATCGGACAGCGTCATGCCACCAACCTATATAACTTGGGTTATACCAATATTAATTTTTTTGATGTTAGTAAAAAGTTATATTATAAAGATTTTTTACCTCAAGTTTTTAAAACACAGGAATTTAGAATTGATAAATTAGATTTAAATACATTAAAGCAATTTGATGTTGCCTTTATTTGCAGCCCTAACCATTTGCATATTAAGCATGCCTTGCAATGTGCCCAAGCTAATTGTCATCTATTTATTGAAAAACCCTTATCCCATAATCTAAAAGATATTACTAAATTACAAAAAATCTGCCAACAGAAGAAACTCATCAACATGATTGGCTGCAATATGCGTTTCTATCCTTGCCTTAAGTTTATTAAATCATATTTAACTAAGAAAAAATTGGGTAAAGTTTATGCCATCAATCATGAGTGTGGCTACTATTTACCTAACTGGCGTCCTGGTACCGATTACAGGAAGAATTTTGCTGCTCACAAATCAATGGGTGGTGGTATCATTCTCGATGATATTCACGAGTTTGATTTACTTTTCTGGCTCAATGATTTTGCTCCAGTTAAAGACTCAAAGTTTATCTATGACCGTCTTGGCTCCCTTAAAATTGATACTGAAGATTTTTCTATTGCTTCATTTAAGTTTGCCAATAAGGTTTTGGGCTCAGTCCAATCTGACTATTTACAACAAAGCCGTACTCGCACCTGCAAGGTAATTGGCCAGTTGGGTAATTTAGAATGGGATATTCGACGTGATATTGTCTGGCGACACCAAGACAAGCACAGCCAGAAGCTTTATCAAATGAAAAAATATGATATCAATCAAATGTACATTGATGAGGTTAAATATTTTTTCAATTGTATTTCTAAAAAAGAACAAACATTCAATAACCTTAAAATCGCAACTCAAGTCTTGGAATATTGCGTTAAGAAATAACTATGAAAAACCTTTGTATTATTCAGGCCCGTATGGGCTCAAATAGACTTCCTGGTAAAATGGCCCTTGATTTAGCCGGCCAGCCTGCTTTGGCGCGTGTAATTCAAAGAGTAAAACAATCCAACAAGACGGATAAGATTGTCGTTGCCACGACAACTCATCCAGATGATGACAGGTTAGCAGAGATTTGCCAAGAGAATAATATAGAGTGTTTTCGTGGCAGCCAAGATGATGTTTTAGATAGATATTACCAAGCAGCTAAAAAATTTAACCCAGAAAACATTATTCGCATTACCGGTGATTGCGTTATGGTTGATCCAGATATTATTGATCAAGTTATAACTCTCTTTGAAGAAGAAAATCTTGATTATGCTACCAACGTTATTCCACACACCTATCCTGACGGACTTGATGCAGAAATCTTTAAATTTGAAGTATTAGAGAAATCATGGCATGAGGTAAAGCTAGAATCATCACGTGAACATGTCACTATACATATGTGGAAAAATCCCGAGATTTTTAAACAAAAACATTTAAACAGTCAGGTTGATCTATCGGCCAGAAGATGGACACTTGATAATCCCGAGGATTATCAAGTTATCCAAGCAGTATATAATCAACTCCATCCTCAAAAACCAGAATTTCGCATGAATGATTTATTGGAATTTTTTGAACAAAATCCCGAATTAGAAAAGATAAATAGTAACATTCAAAGGAATGAGGGCTATACTAAATCTCTTCAAGAAGATTAAAAGATAATTAGAAAAAAACATGAAATTTAATAATACTAAAAAAATACTTACTCAGGCTAAAAAATTAATACCCAATGCCTGTCAAACTTTATCCAAAGGTTACCGGCTATTTATCATTGGTGATTTCCCTCTTTATGTTAAAAAAGCTGAGGGTTGCCATATCTGGGATGTGGATAACAACAAATACATTGACTACACCTCATCCCTGGGTTCCATTATCTTGGGCTACAATGTTCCAGAAATTAATAAAGCCATTCAGAATCAATTGAAGTTGGGTATTACTTTTTCTCTCCCTCATCAAATTGAAACTCGTTTAGCTAAAAAAATAACTGATACCATTCCAGGAGCTCACATGGTGCGCTTTGCCAAAAGCGGGCATGAAGCCACTTCAGCCGCTGTGCGCATTGCTCGTGCCTATACCGGTCGTGAAGTCATCCTGCGTTCAGGCTACCACGGCGGCCAAGATTGGTATTTAGCCAGTCAACCGCCCCAAGATTGGGGAGTGCCCAAATCCATGAAAAAACATATTGATGTTTTCAAATATAATGATTTAAATGATTTAAAATCTAAAATTAAAAAACACAAGAATAAAGTAGCCGCTATTATAATGGAACCAGTTCCTTTATCTGATCCAGCTAAAGGCTATCTAGAGAGTGTTCAAAAAATCGCCAAGCAAAACAAAATAGTTTTAATTTTTGATGAAATGGTTACTGCTTACAGAATGCATTTGGGTGGTGCCCAGGCATATTACAAAATAACTCCAGATCTAACTTGTATTGGCAAAGCCATGGGTAATGGCATGCCCATTTCTGCCGTTTGCGGCAAAAGAGAAATTATGCAAGCCACTGAACAAGTTTTTGTTTCTACTAATTTTGGTGGAGAAACTCTCAGCATGGCGGCCAGTATTGCCGTCATTGATTACATTAAAAAGCATAAAGTTATAGAGCATACTCATAAAATGGGCCAACTTCTATATAAAGGATTAAATGATTTAATTAAAAAACACAACCTCAACGCTGAAATTATCGGCCAGCCTTTTAAATTCAAAATTCTTTTCCACAATAAAGATAAATCAGAATCAAATATTAAAAGACTATTTTTCCTCCAACAGGGGATTTACCACGGAATATTTTTTGGTCCGGTTGTTACCTTCAGCTATGCCCATACCAAAAAAGAAATCGATTACACCTTAAAGGCAACCGCTAAAATATTTAAAGCCATGGCTGATAATAATGATGATGAAAAGAAATTAAAGAAATTAATCAAAGGTCAAATTCCAGTTAATAATTTTAAACGTGATCAAAGATAAATGAAAGTATCAGTTTTCCAACCCACATATTTATCATGGATTGGCTTCTATAAAATAATAGAATGGGCTGATCATTTTGTCTTTCTAAATGATGTTCAATATGAAAATCATTCATGGCAAACCAGAAACAGGATTAAGGGATCAGCTGGCCCTATTATGCTCACTGTACCCATTGTCCGCAAGTTTCCTCAGGACATTAATCAAGTTAAAATTAACTATGCCACCCACTGGGTTAAAAAACATCTGAAGTCGATTGAGATGAACTACTCCCGCTCACCATATTTTGAAGAGTTCTATCCGCGCTTGGAAAAAATATATCAAGCTAAGCCGGCCAAGTTAGTTGATTTAAATATTAATATAATTAAAGACATCTGTGATTTTTTAGATATTAAAACCGACTTTTATGATTCTACTGATTTAAAAGTTAGCCATTTGAAGAAAAATGAAAAAGTAGTCGCCATTTTAAAAAAAATGCAAGCCACTCAATATGTGCATGGTGTTGCTGCCTGGGAATATATGCAGCCTCAAGTCAAGCTATATGAGCAAGCCGGTATAAAATTAATACCCTGTCAATTTGATCATCCAGTCTATCCGCAACTCCATGGCGACTTTGTACCATATATGTCTATTATCGACGCTATCTTCAACTGTGGCAAAGAAAAAACTAAATCTATTCTTCAAAATATTAAATTTGAAAGTTTATGAAAAAAAGACTTTACCAAGATAAAAAATATAAAGTAAAATTTGATGACCAAAAGGGATATTGCCGTCTTTTCCCCATACCCACTAAAAAAGAGGTCAATGACTACTACACTCAAGAATTTTATGATTCAAGCTATACCAAACAAGTCAATGACAGCTCCAAAGAAGTGGTTAAGCGTGATCAACAGTTTTTTGATCTACAACACCAAGACATGCTAGCTATCATAACTAAGCACGCACCCGGTAAAACCATTCTTGATATTGGTTGCGGTTATGGCGCTTTTTTAGAATATGCCAATCAACATAAATTCAATGTTACTGGTTTTGATCCTGTGCCTCAAGCAGTAAAATATGTTAAATCCAAAGGTATCAATGCTCAGGTGAGTGATATTGAAGATTTTAGTCATTACAATAAGCAGAAATTTGACACAGCCACTTTAATTCATGTTTTAGAACACTTACGTTCTCCTGATGATATATTAAAAAGTATTCATAAAAATATTTTAAAGTCCAAAGGACTTTTGATAGTTAAAGTGCCCAATGAATTTAATAAACTCCAAACCATCGCTGATAAGGAATACAATTTAAAGCAATGGTGGGTCAGTGCTCCTCAACACATTAACTATTTCAGCGTCGACCATCTTGCCAACCTCATCAGTAAATCTGGTTTTAACGTAATATTAAAAGAATCTACCTTTCCCTTAGAGTTTTTCTTGCTTATGGGCGACAAATACGTCGGTCATCCAAAAGTAGGTAAAACTATTCATAATAAGAGAATATTATTTGAAAAAACATTAAGTCAACATGACAATAATTTTAAACGCCAAATGTATCAAAAATTCGCTGACCTGGGCATTGGCCGCGAGATAATAATTTACGCAATTAAAAAATAATTAACCACCATGGAATTTATAAAAACAGAAAAATATATTCAAGGAAAATTTGATAAGCCAATCAATTTTTTGGAATTAAAAAAATTAAAGCAAATCAAGGTTAATCAGCAGTTAGAACTGATTGCTGACCAAGACAACAGGGACTTATTAGAGAAATACGCCAAAGCTGGGTTGAAAATTATCCCCATCCGCCGTTTTTCTGATAAAGACTGGTCCAAGCGCACTGATTTCCCCAATCGAATTCTCTTGGAGATGACATCCCGATGCAATATGGACTGTCGTATGTGCCCTCGTCAAAATTTAAAGCGACCCTCTATTGATTTTGATAAAGATCTCTACTTAAAAGTAGTTGATGAACTGGATCAATATGGCGTGGAGGGAGTTTGGTTATTTCATTTAGGCGAACCACTTTTACACCCCGATTGGCAGGAAATTGTTAACTACGTTTCAGCCAAAAAGAATCTTGGCATGATTTGGTTCAGTTCCAATGGTGTTGCCTTAGATGAAGAAAAAATTGATTTTATTTTAAATTCCGGCATTACTTTTATGAATTTTTCTCTGCATGGTACCAATGAGGATACTTTCGGATTTGTTTCACCCAAATATTTATACAAGAAAGTCAGAGCCAATGCTGATCTATTAATTAAAAAGAAAAAAGAATTAGGCAAGGGTCCAAGCCTGCATATCCAAATGATTGATCAAGAGGGGACCCATGATAATATTGATGAATTTTTAGAAACTTTCTATAACACCGGAGAGGTTGTCAGCATTAATACCCTCGAATATGCCAATTTGCCCAATAATAAATATGGCTTAAAAAGAGAGCGTCCGTCTATGGTCAAAAAATGTTGGCGTATTACCCGTGGTGATTGCTTCATTGTTTCCAATGGAGATATTCAGCCATGTGACGCCGCGTATAACAGTGAAATTTTGCTTGGTAATATTAAAGAAAATTCAGTTTATGATATCTGGAATTCTCCCGAGAGAAAAAAGATATTAGAATTAAACGAAAAAGGAGAAATGTACAAAATAGATCATTGCAAAAAATGCACTGACCATGATTTAGGATAAGCATATGAATAAATTTATAATCCACACTCCCCAAGGTAAAAAAACTATCGGTCCTAATCAACCCTGCTTTATTGTTGCTGAAATATCTGGTAACCACGGTGGTTCTTATGCTAAGGCGTGTAAAATAGTTGATGCCGCCGCCAAGGTCGGCGCTGATGCTGTCAAGCTCCAAACTTTTAAGGGTAATACCATTACTCTGGATTGCCAGAGTAAAATATTTCAAATCAAAGATGGTGGATTATGGGATGGTAAAAGCCTTCACCAACATTATGAGAAAACTCATACTCCTTGGGAGTGGCATTTAAAATTAAGAAAATATGCTGAGTCCAAAGGATTAGTTTTTTTCTCATCTCCCTTTGATTATACTGCCGTAGATTTTTTGGAAAAGATAAAAGTACCTATGTACAAAGTGGCCTCTCTAGAAGTAGCTGACATCCCTTTGCTTGAGCGCATTGGTAAAACCAAAAAACCAGTTATCATTTCTCGCGGAACTTCTACTATTGCAGATATAAAGCTAGCCATTAAAACCCTCAAAGATAATGGCTGCCCCGCTCTAGCTGTCCTGCACTGCGTTAGTTCATACCCAGCCAAATCACAAGAAATGAATATCCTTACCATCCCTGACATCACCCTCAAATTTAAAGTTGTCTCTGGTCTTTCAGACCACAGTTTGGGTGATGAAATCAGTATTGCCGCCGTTTCACTTGGCGCCAGCATTATTGAAAAGCACATTTGCCTTAGTCGAAAAGAAAAGGAGGTTGACTCTGCTTTCTCGCTAGAGCCAGCTGAATTTAAATCCATGGTAGATGCAGTTAGAAAAATCGAACAAGCCCTCGGCAGGCCAACCTACACAGCTACAAAAGGAGAAAAGGCTGCTGCCTCTTATCGCAAATCTCTTTTTGCAAGTCAGGATATTAAAAAAGGGGACAAGTTAGTTTTCAATAAAAATTTCAGATCAGTCAGGCCTGGGGCAGGGCTTGAGCCCAAATACTACAAGCAAGTTAACGGCATGTTAGCTAAATCTAATATAAAAAAATGTACACCGTTAAGCTGGAAATTAATTACGAAATAATATGAAGATCAAATTAATACCATTTAATGCCAGTCATTTGGAAGATTCAAGAAAATGGATGAACAACAAGCAGATCAGCCGTCTCTTTTGTCGCCCCTACAAGGTCATCACGCCCCAAGCTCAGAAAAAATGGTATGCTAATTTCAAACAAGACAAAACCCACCTTATTTTGGCTATTCAAGTTGACGGCGTCTATGTTGGCAATATTGGTTTAAAGAACATTGATTTAATCAATAAAAAAGCTGAATACTATATCTTTATTGGGAATAAAGACTATTGGGGAAAAGGCATTGGCAAGCAAGCCACCCAGCAATTATTAAGTTATATAACCAAAAACTTAAAATTGCATAAAATATACCTAGTCGTTGACAAAACTAACCAAGCAGCTATCAGGCTTTACCACAAAATTGGCTTTGTTGAGGAAGGCGTTTTAAAAGATGAGCTATTCTATTCAAATAAATATTTAACCATGATTAGAATGGCATATTTTTTAAAGTAATTCTATGCATAAATCTACTACCATTATCATACCCGGTGGATATATCGTTAAGGACAAGAGCAGACCCCATGGCTGGCGCCTGTCAAAATTTAATGAACATGACCATTTTGGTATTATTGGTGATTATCTCAGGGTAGAAGCAGCCGCTTATATCTATCAGCAAAACCCAGATAGCATCATTATAGCTTCTGGTGGCAAAGGACAGCTCAAGCACCTTAAAAATATTCCCACCTTAGCTGATGTTATGGCTTGGGAATTAGTCCGACTTAAGGTGCCCCAATCTAAAATCATTAAAGAAACCACCTCAGCCAACAGCGTTGACCAGTTAATTGCTTCAGCCAAGATTGTTAATAAGAAAAAATTAGATAATCCCGTCATCATCTCCAATAAATATCATTTACCCAGGCTTAGAGCCATGATTAATCACACACAAGAATTAGCTAAGATATTTAAACCAATTAATACTAAAGTTATCTCCGCAGAACAGGTTTGTCTTAAATACGATCAACCCAAATGGCAGAAGGCAATCGACACGGCCTATGCCAGCCAAGCCATGAAAGCTAGGATTAAGTTAGAACAACAAGGAGTTAAAGATTTAAAAGCAGGTACATATAAGTCTAAACTTAAATAATATTATGAACAACAAAGTTTGTAAACAATTTCACGAGAGAACATACAAGCAATACGGTTTTAAAGCTCAGCGATTGTATCCCAATGAGGAGCTGCTACGTTTTGTCGGTCGTAATTTTTTTAATCTTTCCCAGGCTAAGCGCAAGCAGATTAAAATTCTTGAAACCGGCTGCGGCTCAGGTGCTAATCTATGGATGATAGCCAAAGAAGGTTTCGATGCCTACGGCATTGATATTTCTAAAGAAGGTATTAAGTTAGCCAAAAAAATGATGACCCATTGGCAGACCAAAGCACATTTAACTGTTGGTGATATTATCCAACTACCGTATCAAGAAAATCAATTTGATGCTGTCTGTGATGTACTAGCTTCTTTTTGTCTTAATTTAGAAAAATTTAATCTCTATCTTGATCAAGTCCACAAAGTTTTAAAACCAGGTGGTAAATTTTTCTCATATACCCCGGGTACTAAGTCAGATACTTTCATTAAATACAAACCTTCCACTAAGATTGATAAGTACACGTTAAATGGCATTAAAAGAAAAACAGCTCCTTTTTACGGCCAGAATTTTCCTTTCAGGTTTACGTCCGTTGATAACTATACCAAATTACTTATTAAGCACGGTTTTGAGGTTACTTATTCAGAAACTATTATGAGAACCTATAGAAATCATAAAGAAAAATTTGAACTTATAACCATCACTGCACAAAAAATATGACCAAACTAAACAATAAGCGTATACTAATATTTCAACAACGCGGCTGGGGTAGAGCAGTCGGTCATTTTCTGGCCAAAAAACTACAAGCCGATGGCGCTAAATTAGCTGCCATTACCCTTAAAAGTAGTACCCATAAATTTGTCTTAGATCAATCAGAAGTTAAATATGATTTGATTATAAACAATGACCAGCTCATAGCTGATCCTAAAAAATATTTGGGCAAGGACGACTATTCTTTAGCTGAGATCTGTCAGGCCCTTGGTGTAGACTCCATTTGGCCCCTTATTTCCACTCTCAGACTGCACGTTAAATCATATAAAGATAAATACTACTATGGCTTTAAGCAAAATTTATCTGACGAAGAAATAGTCGATTATGCCAAAGCGGTTTTTAAATGTGTTAAAATCACCTTTGATAAATTTAATCCCGAGATAATTGTTACTCCCAATTTTGTTGATCTATTACATATCATGTTCAACCTCTATGCCAAGCAGCACGGCGTTAAGATGTTTTCTTTAACCAGTTCCAAAATTGGCGGTAACTATATCTTCACCCACAGTTTTTATGAAGATCAAGGTCCTTTCTATGATCGTGTTGATGAGTTAAACAAGAATTCCAAGCAGACCACCAACCGTCAGCTTGCTCAAAATTTTATTCAAAAATTTAGGCAAAAATTTAAACAACAAGATTTCGCCATTGAAGTTAATAAAAAAGAACCCCTTAAGAAAAGAGTAAGAGCTGTCCTTTCTCCCTATTACCATATTTATCGTTGGTATCGCAAAAAATCGACTAATTATCTACCTAATATTGGTGTTTCAGTTGATTACAAGCCACCCCACATCATTCTAAGAGACCACTATACCGCCAAACGCTATAAGAAATTCATGAACAATTTTGAATATTATCCATTTGATAAAATTGATCGTTGCATATATTTTCCCCTGCAAGTACAGCCAGAGGCCACCATTGACACCATCGCTACCTACTATAGCAATCAGATAGAAATGATTCGGTTAGCTGCCATGTCTCTACCTGATGACTACACCTTAGTCGTCAAAGAACACCCAGGCATGGTTGATGCCCGGCCTCCTTCATATATCCAAAAGATTGCCAGAACCCCCAATGTTAAACTGGTTGACTACCGTATACCTACCGAAGATGTTCTAAGAAAAACAGACCTAATTATCTCAGTTGGTGGTACTACTTTATTTGAAGGAGCCTTTTATAATATCCCCGGCATTCAACTTGGTAATTTAGGCGTTACTGCCAAGCTTCCCAATGTTTTTCTTCATTCAGATATGAGCACTATCCACAAAAAAATTAAACAAGTCTTAATCGAAAAACTAGACACCCAGGAATATGAACAAAAATTAGAAAATTATGTCGCCGCAGTTTATGATACAGGCGTCACCGTCGACTATACCAGCGCCTGGCGCAAAGGTCAGCACGGTACCGCCGATATGGATAAGCTTTATGTTACCTATCGAGGAGAAATAGAAAGAAACCTCTTATGACCATCCATTTTTTTACCATTAAAGACAAGAATAGCGCTACTGCTAGATACAGGGGCTATTTAATAGCCGAAGAGCTTGCCAAAAGGAATTACTCTGTTTTAGTTCATCCTGCGTTGAGCCAGTTATCATCTGCTAATAACATTCAAAGATTAAAAAAAATATTTGGCTATTTTAAAATTTTATTTTCCACCAAATCCGGAGATATTATCTATCTAGTCAGAACGGCCTATCATCTTGATTTCTACGTCCTTACCGTAATCTTCAAAACCATTTTTAAACGAAAAATTATTTTTGATTTTGATGACTCCATCTTCTCTCGTCCTGGTATTGCCAAAAGAGTAATTAAATTGACCACCATGGCTGATGCTGTCATCGTCGGGGGGCATTACTTGGCCGATTGGGCTAAAAAATATAATTCAAATATCCATATCATTCCTACCAGCATTCCTTTTGATGTTTATAGCAGATTTAGCCGTACCTCCAGGCCAGATAACAAGAAATTCACCATCGGCTGGATAGGCACAGGCCCCAATAATTATCAAAATCTAAAAATTTTGGTGCCAGTTTTTCAAAAATTAATTCAAGACAAAGTAGAATTCAAGTTTATTCTGATTGGAGCCTTGGGTGACAAGCGGATATATAAATTATTTAGAGACATTAAAAATTTAGAGGTTGAATTAATTGATGCCCTGGACTGGCAACACACCGCCAATATCCCCAAAGCAATTCAGCAATTTGATGTTGGTTTAATGCCCTTAGTCGATAACGACGACAATCGTGGCCGTTGTGCTTTTAAGGCCATTGAGTATATGGCTTGTAGCGTTCCCGCCATTCTTTCTCCAGTCGGAGAGAATAACTATTTAATTGACGATAATCTTAATGGCTTTTTGGCCGGTAGTACTCAAGACTGGGTCGCGAAAATCAAAAAATTACAGTCCAACAAAGATTACAATTACGATTTAGGCCAAATATCTGCTCAAACTGTTCTTAGCCATTATTCATATGCCGCCAATATTCCTAAAATAGAGAAGATAATCAAACAAGTATTATGCAATTAATAAAATGCAATTTATGTAATAGTTCAGATTCTCGGCAAATATTACAAGGATATGACCGTATGCACCAAGTGGACAAGCAGTTATTTAATGTGGTAAAGTGTTTAAAATGCCAGTTAGTCTATTTAAATCCGCAACCAACCTCAGAGGAATTGGAAAAATATTATCCTGATAATTATGCCCCGCACACTGGACAAGAATCTGATTTTAAATATGGTCACTTTTCCAAATTATTTAAAAAAAAACAAGCTCAACAAAAATCAGTACCTTCTCAAGACAAATCAGTTATTAACTACCTAGATTTCGGCTGTGGCGGTGGCTTCCACTTAGATCGAGTCCGTCAATCTCATCCCCACTGGAATTTATATGGGCTTGATAATAGCCAGACAGCCTGCCAAGCAACCGCAGCCAAAGGATTTAAAGTATTTCATGGAGATATTATTAATATAGATTTTCCTCAGGATTTTTTTGACAAAGTTAACCTCAACCAAGTTATTGAACATCTCCATCGGCCCGAAGAGTCTCTTCAGAAAATAAGTAAATCCATGAAAAAAAATTCTGAAATTATTATAAGCACCCCTAATATTAATAGTTTGGCATTCAAAATTTTTAGAAAATATTGGTACGCCTTAGATATTCCCCGACACCTATTCCTTTTCAGCTCGAAAACATTATCAGATTTGTTAGAATCAACTGGATTTAAAGTTAAACGGATAACATATAAGGCAAATCCTAATGTAGATATTAAAAGTCTTTACTACCTCCTGCATAAAAAAGATTTAAGAATTAACCCATTTATTTGGCGATTAGCCAAACCAATCAGTAAAATTCTATCTAAATTACATTTATCAAGTATCATAACCATACACGCTAACAAAAAATAACTATGTCTATTCCACAAAAAATTATCTATAAGCTAAATATATTACTCACAACCTGTTTGATTAAGCTCAGCGTTATTTTGAATTCCCCTAAACTGACTGCCATTTTTTTCTATCGCGCCATTAAAAAGGTAGATACTCATTTGGCTCATGCTAAATACAAGGTTTTATGTTTGCGTAGAAATATTTTTATGGAAGACGTCAAAGCCTTAGCCACCTTTGGTAAACAAACCCATTACTATATCATCGGCCGCCGACACTTTCAAATAATTTTTAATCATTTTGTCAGTCAGGCGGATAGGCACAAGCTAGAAGAGGCCAACTATCATACTCAGCCAATAGGGGAGTCTGGCAAAAAAAAATACAACCTTTATTTGCAAGCCATGTTGCCCCAGCTAAGGAAGCTGGCCAAATTTGATGCCCTACTAACCTGTAACACCGGCTATATTGAGCAACAAGAGCTATTTAAGGTAGCCGTACAGCAAAAAATTCCCTTTATCGTATTACACAAAGAAGGTCTGGGCGCCTATGGAGATTTTTCTTCTGATATTGTCCCCCACAAAGCATTCCAATTTTTGGGCAACAAGATTCTTTTCTACAACCAAAGAATCAAAGCCGCATTTCTTAAATTAACCAAAACTAATTTTACCCCAGATAAGATGGAAGTAGTTGGTATTCCTCGTTTTGATTTCTATCTTAATCGCAAAGGTCAATCAATCAAAGACAAGCAAGTTATCTTCTTCTCATTCTTTCCCGCTGATAATTTCATAGATTTGATCAAAGACCCACAGGAATTAGCTTCCGCTAAAGCCAAATATGACTTTTACCATAAAGCTATCATGGATTTTGCAGTCAAACACCCAGATTTTCAAGTCATTTTAAAAACCAAAGGAGCTCCTCAATTTTTAGCTTATGCCCAAAATATTTTTGATCAGAATTTCAAACAACCCGTCCCTAACTTAATTATTACCAATGCCGGTAAATCATCCGAGTTAATTCAGGAGTCTGCTGTTGTTATTGGTTTTAATTCAACCACCCTTTTGGAGGCAGTTGCGGCTAGTAAAACAGTTATTTCCCCTTACTTTAGAGATTTTGCCAAAGATAAGGTTTGGGATCTTTTTGAGGGCTATGGTCAGTTAGTCAACTATGCTCATAATGAGCAGGATTTCGCCAAATATATTTTAAATTACAAAGATTGTGCTAACAATATTCCAGAATTACGTGATAAATATTTAGAACAATTTATGTTTACCCCAGATGGCCACGCCAGCTTACGTACTGAAAATGCCATTATTAAAGTTATACAAAATATTAATTAAAATGTCTCTATGTCATCAGTCAAATACATCATGGGTTTGCAAAGCTACTCCAGTCATGACAGTGGAGCCAGTATTATTAAATATTCCGAAGACGGAAAGATTCTAGATTATATAGCTATCTCTGAAGAAAGGCTGATTCGTAAGAAATATCCCTATGTTTTTCCAGTTCATTCCATTGCTTATTGCATGGAGCATTTTGGTTTAACCAGTATGGACCAAGTTGATTTACTTATGGTTGATCACATACGTTTAAAAAGATGGTTTAATTCTGGTCCTACATATAATATATCTGACTTTGATTATCTTAAATTAAAATTTGATATTGATCCTAAAAAGATTTTTATCATTGGCCATCATCTAGCTCATGCTGCTAGCACCTACTATGCCAGTGGCTTTAAAGACTCTGCTATCCTTATCGTCGATGGTAACGGTTCTGATTTAGAAACCACCTCATATTTTCAAGGCTCCACGTCTGGCATTGAGTTGATGGATAATTACAAATATCACGGCGTTGGCGCTTGCTATAGTGCAGTTACTAGCCACATTCTTAACTTCGGTACCGGCGGTGAAGGTAAAACCATGGGGCTTGCCCCTTATGGAGAACAGCATACAAAGAATATTCTCAACATCCAGGGTGATTTAGATGGTGTTCGTAACAACTTCTCCTCATTTATTAGGCGCATGCCATACTCTGACGTATTAAATCATCTCAATCCGCCCCAAAGAATATATCCTTTAAAGAAAAAGTACCAAAAATGTGAAGATGCAAAAGATCTACTTGGACCATATTTTTCACGCGTGGCCTATGAAATTCAAGCTGAAACAGAAAGAGTCTTGGTTCATTTAGCGCGTGATTTGTATCGGGAAACCAAGTCACCTAATGTATGTATTGCCGGTGGGGTCGGCCTTAACTCAGTTTCTAATAAAATAGTTTTGGATAAAACCAAATTTAAAAATATCTACATCTTCCCCGCCTGTGCTGATGCTGGCATACCTTTTGGTTTGGCTCTTTGGGGTTACTATAACCACTCTTCAACCTCTCATTTTAAAAAGAAAAAATTAAAGTTCAAGAATGCCTATACTGGCATAGAATATTCAGATGAACATACCACTAAAGTTTTTAGGAAATATAAATTACCTTATACTCAAATCAAGCCCAAGCAGGCTGCCCATTATATAGATCAAGGAAAAATTGTCGGCTGGTTCCAGGGTGGCAGTGAGTATGGTCCACGCGCCCTTGGGCACAGAAGCATCCTGGCCGACAGCCGCCAGGCTGACATGAAAGATATTATCAACTCACGAGTCAAACACAGGGAATCCTTCCGTCCATTTGCCCCAGCCATTTTAAAAGAACATTCTCAAGAATATTTTCATCTAAAACCAGATTCTCCTTACATGCTTCTTGTGGCCAAGGTTAAAAAACCAAAGGCCATTCCTTCAGTTACACATGTTGATAACACGGCCAGAGTTCAGACCGTTACCAAAAAAGACAATGACGCCTATTATGATGTTATTAAAGAATTTTATAAAATAACGGGCGTGCCTTGTATTTTAAATACCTCATTTAATAACGCTGGTGAACCCATTGTTGAAACGCCTGAAGATGCCATCATTTGTTTTCTAAAAAATAAAATAGATTATTTAGTCATTGGTAATTATTTGTTAGATGCTCAAGAGATTAAAAACAAACGTGGCATTATTAAGGTCATGGAAAAAAATAGGTTGAGTAATATTCAAAAGAAGCGTAGCCAGATTCTCAAACAATACTTTAAGGGATATAATGAACAAGAAAGAGATAAGTTCATTAAAGAGTCCAACGAGATATCCAAATGGCATGTTCAATATAAATGTAAGTATGAATTGGAAAAACAGGTTATGCGTTGGCTCGATAATAAAAAGAATATTTTAATTATTGGTGACAAAAAGCATACCGACATTCTCCCTAAATATATTAATGGTTTTAATTTACTAAAGATTGCCGCCTTTTGTGAATATGACCCCAAAACTCGTACCATTCAAGATTTTGGTGATTTAGATTATGATGAAATCCTTATTTCTTCACATGAAGACAACTTTGAAATTCTTGAGTTACTTAAAAAACAAGAAATTAATAAACCAATTTATGCCATTTATGACAATACTTCACGAAGTTTTGCCGATGTATTGACCAGCTGGCCCACGTATAAATATGAATAAAGATTTAATTGATCTAACCAATTTAACCAGGCAAGAAATATCAAATATTATTGATTTGGCTTTACAGATCAAAAACACGCCAAATAAATATAGCCAGGCACTTTTAAATAAAACTTTACTGATGATTTTTGCCAAACCTTCCTTGCGTACTAGGGTAAGTTTTGAAACCGCTATGACACAGCTGGGAGGTCACGCCATCTATTATGACATAGCCACTTCACCGCTTGGTAAAAAAGAATCTATTGAAGATACTGCGAAATGTATTTCTCGCTACGTTGATATTGTTATGGCTCGCTTGTTTGATCATCAAGATATCCTTGCCTTAGCCAGTAATTCAAATATTCCCGTTATTAATGGACTAACAGATTTCAGCCACCCCTGTCAGATATTGGCTGATTTACAAACTATTCTAGAATCTACAGGTAAATTAGCAGGTTTAAAGCTAGCATATTTTGGTGATAGTAATAATAACGTAACTCATTCCTTGTTATACGGCTGTGCTTTGACGGGCATTCATATTACGGTTTGTTGTCCGCAAGACAAAAATTATGAACCCCACGGGCAAGTGGTTAAAAAGGCAAAAGCTATAGCCGGTAAATCCAAATCGCAAGTTAGCATCACTCATGATCCCCAAGCCGCTGCCAAAGATGCCGATATCATCTATACTGATTCCTGGATGTCATATCATATACCAAGCGAAGAAAGACAACAGCGATTAAAAATATTGGGGCCTTTTCAAGTTACCACTCGAATTATGTCGCAAGCTAATCCCCAAGCCCTATTTATGAATTGCCTGCCAGCAGAGAGGGGCGCCGAGCAAACTGCAGAAATTATTGACGGACCGCAAAGCATTGTCTTTGATCAAGCCGAAAATCGTCTGCATGCTCAAAAAGCATTACTTATTAAATTATTAGCATAAGGTATGACTAAAAATTTAATTGAAAAATTAATAATTGATAGTTCGGATTCAATTAGGCAATCAGTTTCTCTAGCTCCTCATATTGAGCAAGCCATTATCGCCATTACCAAAAGCATGCAAGCTGGCAACAAGCTCGTTATTTTCGGTAACGGCGGTAGTGCCGCTGACGCCCAGCACATTGCTGGAGAATTTTTATGTAAATTTTTGCATGATAGAAAAAGTTATCCGGCCATTGCACTTTCCACCGATTCAAGTACCCTAACTGCCATTGCCAATGATTTTTCATATGATCAAGTTTTTGCCCGCCAATGTCAAGCATTGGTTAAGCCAGGCGACATTGCTTTGGGTATTTCAACCAGCGGCAATTCAGTTAACGTGTTGCATGGTTTAACAGCTAGCAAAGAAGCCGGAGCTACCACCATTGCCTTACTTGGCAATCAGGGTGGTCAAATTAAACAACACGCAGATATTTCTGTTATTGTGCCATCATCCCACACCCCTCATATCCAAGAATCTCATCAAGTAATTTATCATATTATCTGCCAGCAAGTAGAGCTTGCTTTAATTGATATGTTATGCTAAATTTAACTGTAAAATAAAAAGTCTTTTAAATCAAACAGGGAGAAAAAAGTGAATAAATTAGCGGTTCTATACTTTGTTTTGCCCGGAGCATTTATTGGAGCCTTGGCAAGTGTTATTAACAAGAGTCTTTATAATAAGGGGTGCAATGTTAATGTTGCGATAGTACCCCTAATGTTTGGGGCTTTTGTGGCCACAGCGGTAAGCCAGTTTTTAGTTTATAACGGATTACCTCAGCTACCGAAACAATTTTGGGTACCATTCATTATAACGGCCGTTCTTAATATTGGCATCCACTATTGGAGGCAAAAGGCCCAATCTTTGGGAGAGATTTCAACCGTAGAACCAATATACGCTGTGTCCCCAATCTTTACTATCATAATTGCTTGGACCCTTTTGCACGAAGCAGTCTCCATTGGTGAGATGTCAGGCATAATGTTAATCGTTATAGGGATCTATCTTATTGGTAGCCTCCAAGTAAATGGCCACAAGAAAAACATTCTCAAGCCATGGCAGAGTTTGATTTCATCTAAGGGGACGAGATATGCGTTGGTCGCATCAATAGCAGCAGCTTTTTCTATAACAGCGGGAAAGCCTGCGATTATTTATTCAAGTCCAATGTTTGTCAACAGCTTGATTTTTTTGATGGTTTGTCTATTTTATACAGTTTCCTTGAAAATTCGTGAAACAAATATTTTCAAGGAAATTAGGAAAAATAGAAATTATATAATCTTTGTATTTACGGGCATGATATTGGGGTTAGCATTTGCCATAATGGACTTTTCGTTCTATTATGGAGCTGTAGCGCCCATAAGTGCCCTTAAGCGTACAGAGGTAATCTGGGTAATATTCCTGGCTGGCACATTACTCCACGAAAAGAAATGTATCAGAAAAAAAATAATCTCAGGAATATTAATTATCATCGGCACATTTCTTATTTCACGTTGATGATAACGATAACAGATATTTGTAAAAAAATAATAGGAGAACTTGTATGATAATAATTGCAAGTTCTTCCTCTACTTTTTTATTAAACACGATAATCGCAATGAATGAGGAAATACCCCAAAATATTATAGCCATTATCCCGGCTCGTGGCGGTTCGCGCAGGATTCCTGACAAGAATTTGGCCATGCTTTCTGGTATGCCACTTTTAGCTCACAGCATCACGCATGCCCGTAATTCAAAGTATGTCAGTCAGGTCATTGTTTCTACCAATGATGAAGAAATCAGCGATGTTGCCAAGGACTATCAGGCTAAAGTCATTATGCGTCCAGATAATATCTCGGGTGATAAAGATTCAAGTGAATCAGCTCTTTTACACGTTCTTGATAATCTCGGCTCGCCTGAACCAGATCTATTGGTTTTTATGCAATGTACTTCGCCTTTAAGGACAGCCCATGACATTGACAGTGCTATTGAGACCCTCGTCAAAGAACAAGCCGACTCCTTATTCTCAGCTTCACGTAATTACAGTTGTATCTGGTCAGTTAAAGATGGTATCCCTAAATCTCTTACATATAAGTTTGAAGATAGAAAGATGGAGCAAGATATCGGGGACAGGTATTTAGAAAATGGCTCTATCTATGTGTTGCGTCCTGAAATTTTGAGGAAACACAATAACCGCCTAGGCGGTAAAATAGCCGTCTTTGAAATGCCCGACTGGAAATCATTACAGATTGACAGGTTAGAAGACATAAAAACGTGTGAACATTATATGAATAAAATACAATAATATGCCAGACAAGCTTCATCAAATATTTAATATAAAAGGTAAAACCGTTTTAATTACCGGTGCCACTGGATTCTTCGGCAGATACATCGCCCAAGGCTTTCTTGATGTTGGCTCCCGAGTAATTTTAATGGGTCGCTCAGATAAACTCAAAAAACAAGTTGAAGTCTATCGTAAAAAATATGGAGCCAACCGCGTCGTCGGTTTCCAAATTGATTTCTATAATCTCAAAGAACTCGAAACTCTTTTAGAAAAAATTACTAAAAAATTTAGTATTGATGTTTTAATTAACAATGCCGATGATTTAAGTCAAAAAACTGGTTTTAATACCACCAAGGGACGCTTGGAAAATTCAGAATATGAGCAATGGCAATCAGCTTTTGAATCTGGCGTTTATTGGGCAGTTCTAACCACTCAGATTATTGGCAAGCAATTTCGTCAAAAGAAAAAGGGGAGCATTATAAATATAAGTTCCATGTATGGTATAGTCGCCCCCAATCCCAGACTCTACCAAGGCCAGCAATTCTTTAACCCAGCCACATATGGGGTCCGCAAGGCTGCTCTTATCGCCCTCACTCGCTATACAGCCTCATTCTGGGGGAAATATGGCATTCGCTGTAATGCCATCGCTCCGGGGCCTTTTTCTAACACTGAAACACAAACCGCTAATAGCGTTGATAAAAAGGATCCATTTTTAGAAAGATTAAAAGAAAGAACTCTCTTACATAAATTGGGGCACCCCAATGATTTAAAAGGACTTTTAATTTATCTAGCCTCAGACGCTTCCAATTACGTTACCGGCCAGACTATCTCTATTGATGGTGGTTGGACTATTACCTAAAAATATGCCCAATAAAAAAAGCCTTCATGGCCTGTCTACAATTAATATAGAATTAACCAGTCGTTGTAATAAGAACTGTTGGATGTGTGGCCGCAGAAAAACTGAGAGAGACTATCCAGAGTTAGTTTTGAAGTATGGCGATATGGACTTTGCCTTAGTTGAAAAGATTGCTAAGCAATTACCACCAAATATAGTTGTTCAATTACACAACAACGGTGAAGGATTGCTTTATCCGCGTTTTGGTGAGGCCACCAAGCTATTTTCTAATCAAATTACTAACATTGTTACCAACGGTAAGTTGCTAGTCAAGAAAGCCGATGAAATCATTGGCAATCTGGATACCTTGGCTATTTCAGTTTTCGAGAAGGATGGAGACGCCGATGAGCAGTATAAATTAATTCAAGAGTTTTTGAAAATTAAAGGCGAGAGAAAGCCATACACGGTTTTAAGAATTAATGGTGAAGTGGATGAGGCTAAATATAAAAAATTTAATCTCTTGATGGTTAGAAGGATATTACATGCTCCCATGGGTAGCTTTAATTACAAAAAGAAAGTACCCACCATTCCAGAGGTTGGCATTTGTTGGGATTTTCTGCACCACTTGGCTATCAATACTCACGGTGAAGCTTCTATTTGTGTCAGGTTTGATCCCAAGCGTATCGGAGTTATCGGTGATGCTAACAAGGAATCTTTGGTTGATATTTGGAACAGTAAAAAACGCATGCAGTGGTTGGAATATCACAAACAAGGAAAACGAGATAAGATTCCGCTATGTTCTTATTGCCAGTTTTGGGGAGTGCCCACCGGTAGAACCGTTGATTCCAGTCAGTCCAAAAAAATAGATGAGAAAAAAGTTTTTAAAAATTAATTTTATTTATAAATTATGCAAACTAATATGACAAATGATATGGAAAAGATTTTTAGTTTTATCAGGAGGGAAGGGGGGAAGGCAATTGTTGTCAAAGACGGACAAGAATTTGTCATTAGCGCCATGGATGATAAGCCAGCCCAGGCACCGCCTCCAATACGAAAAGAAGAGGTTCAAAAACCTGTTACTTTGAATATGCCAGCTGCCAGTCAGGCCCCAACTCCTCACGTGATTATTGGTAATAAAAAAGTCGGTCCCGGCCAACCCGCCTTTATCATTACTGAAATTGGCATTAACCACAATGGTGATATCAATATTGCCAAACAGCTTATAAACACAGCTATCTCAGCTGGGGCTAATGCAATTAAATTCCAAAAAAGAACCATTGATGTGGTTTATACCAAGGAAGAATTAGATAAACCACGTGAAAATCCTTTTGGTGCCACCAACGGCGATTTGAAGAGGGGATTGGAGTTTGGTTTAGATGAGTATAAAGAAATTGATAGATACTGTCGTGAAAAAGGAATACTTTGGCTGGCTTCCCCCTGGGATGAGGCTAGCGTTGATTTCTTGGATCAGTTTGATCCTCCTTGCTATAAAATAGCATCAGCCAGCTTAACCGATGACAATCTGTTACGTCACATTAAATCAAAAAATAAGCCCATTATACTCTCGAGTGGTATGAGCACCTTAGAAGAAGTAGACCATGCTCTTGAAATTTTAGGTAGAAATAATCTAATTATTCTTCATACCGTTTCCACTTATCCAGCTGATTTTGAAGAACTCAATTTGTCTGCCATCCATACCTTGCAAAAAAAATACCCTGGTATCCCTATTGGTTATAGCGGGCATGAGAGCAATGTCTCCCCTTCAGTCATGGCTGCCGTACTTGGTGCTTGCCTTATTGAGCGACATATCACCCTTGATCGCGCCATGTGGGGATCAGACCAATCTGCCAGTCTTGAGCCGAGGGGACTGCAATTAATGATCCGCGATATACGCCTCTGGGATAGGGTTAAAGGAGATGGCCGAAAGAGAGTCTGGGATAGTGAAGTTCCTATTAAAGAGAAGCTGAGAAGGAAATAGTAACTTGCTTATATTAAAAAACGATATCATTATGGTGTCGTTTTTTAGTTTATTCATTCTTGACACAGAAGATATTCATTGATAATATGAGTAGAAAACCAAAAAACAACTTAAAACAATATTAACAAAACAATGATCGGAGAAAATGATGGAAAACTATCAAAAGAATTATGAGGACTTAACTCAAAAATTTAATGATTTAAGCGTTGGATATCTATTCGAAATGGCAGGTTATTTCGCCGTGCGAGGAGATTTTGATAAAAAAGCTGAGATTTATCAACTAATTACTCAGCATTGTAAGGCCACCATGTCCGACTTATTTGCGGTTGCTACATACGCCTGTGATCAAAAGCGAAGGAAGGGAAGCGCCACAGCAGCGTTAGCGGGGCTTAACGAATTAGCTATCCCCAAGAGCACCCCAGTTTTATTCTTGGCGGAATATCAGCACGCTAGGGCCCAATGCTTATTGGCCCTTCAGGAAAATGAAAAAGCCACTCAAGTTGCCAGGAGTATCTTAGCGTTATCTGGCTTTGCTAAATTGCCAGCAGATAAGAGACTTTACTATTTAGAGTGCCTCCTCGGTATTAAGGAAAAAAACAGGAATTTCGATGAGGAGTACAACAAACTCTTGCGCCGCTATGAAAAGGCAATGGACGCCATGGGGATAGAGCACAGCCGCGTTATTGGTAGTTTTTTATATTTTACTGCTTGCCGCTATCAAGAAAAAAAGAAATATCAAACAGCGGCCATATTTTATCTTGCACGGCACCTAATAGCTCCAGACCCCAGGAGTAAGGTTATGGCAGCGTGTAAAATTATACACTGCCTTTCGCTGCTAGATTTAAAAATAAGCGACAGTTATAATATTTATGATGAAATGAAAGAATATTTCATCGCGCACCGTCATGAACTCCAGGTAGTGGATAAGGAAATTTACTACGAGTACGATTCAGTTTGTGACACCTTGGGACTGACTCCTTAACAATTTTTTTGAAAAAACAAAAATCCCAGACTAAGATTAGCCTGGGATTTTATTATACCCTAAAAATAATATTAATTTATCTTATAATACCGCTTATACCAATCAATAAAATTCTTTATCCCTTCTTCAATCTTAAATTTAGGCTCAAAGCCAAGTTTTTCTTTTACCTTACTCAAATCAGCATGAGTTTCAATAACTTCTCCTTTTTGCATCGGGATAAGTTTTTTCATTGCTTTTTTACCGAGATTCTCTTCAATCAAGTCAACAAATCTTTCAAGTTCCACAGGTTCATCACTCCCAAGATTTAATATTTCAAAGTCATATACTTTATCAATCGCTAATATACAACCATTGATAATATCATCTATATATGAAAAGTTCCTTTTCATTTTACCGTTATTATGTAAATTAATGGTATTGCCAGCCAATATATTCTTAGTAAAATCAAATAAAGCCATGTCAGGTCGTCCCCAGGGTCCGTACACAGTAAAGAATCTAAGTCCAGTCGTTGGAATCTTATACAAATGATTATATGTATAGGCAATATTTTCAGTTGCTATTTTTGTCATAGCATATACAGACAAGGGAGCCGAGGTGTCATCATCTTCTGAGAATGGTAGCTTAGCATTTCCACCATACACACTTGATGATGAGGCATAAACCACTTGTTCAACATGATAGTCCTTGGCTAGCTCAAAAATATTTAAAGTTCCGCCCGTATTTGTATTATGATATGCAAATGGATTTTCAAGGGAATATCTCACCCCAGCTTGAGCTGCTAAATGAAATATCTTATCAATCTTATTATTCTGAAATATTTTATTTAAAGATGCGAAGTTTGTAATATCTACTTGATACAATTTAAAATCATATCCATTCAGTAAATTTTTTATACGAGCTTTTTTAAGCCATGGGTCATAGTAATTATTAAAGTTATCAACAATGATAACTTTGTCACCTCTCTTAAGAAATTTTTGAGCCAAATGGCATCCAATGAATCCTGCTCCTCCAGTAATAAGTATAGTCATATGTTGTTTTGTTTATTGTCCGCCTCCAGACAGTACAGTTTTAATAGTTTTTAATAATATTGATAAATCAAGTATTGGTGACCTATTTTTAATATAATATAAGTCATACTGCAATTTTTCTAGCGCATCTGCTTCAGATGCACCATAAGGAAAATTAATTTGAGCCCAACCAGTAATACCCGGCTTTACTAACAATCGTGTTTCATAAAAAGGAACACCTGTCTTGAGTTTCTCAATAAACTCTGGCCTTTCTGGTCTTGGGCCAATAAAACTCATTTCCCCCCTAAGCACATTGATCAGTTGAGGAATTTCATCGATTCTCGCCTTACGTAAAAATTTACCCACTTTAGTTACTCTTGGATCATTTTTTTCTGCCCATTGAGGACCATTTTTTTCTGCCCTATCTTGCATCGTACGGAATTTAACCGCCATAAACTTCTTGCCATTCTTACCAGTTCTCTGTTGCATAAAAAATCCAGGACCCTTACTGTTGGCTTTAATGACCAAATAGATAAAGGGCATAAACAGCAAAGTTACTAAAAGTAATAATCCTGATAACAGGATATCCATAATTCTTTTACTGGCTTCGTAGGTTTGCTTGGTTCCTTCTTGTACGTTTTCCAAAAACCACATTTGACCAATAGTATTAATTAAAATTTTGCCAGTAAATTTCTCAGCAAAACTGGGTAAATCTAAAATATTCATTTTTAGATGTAGTGATTTATATAATTGATTAATGATTTCTGGAGTTTTAGCCGCTTCTCCTCCCATAATTACCGTTCGTATTTTGTTATTAACAACATAATCCCTAATCTTATCTTCTGATGTAATAATATCAATATTTCCTGACTCAAACTTTTCCAGCTCAAGTCCGCCCAATTGTACAATACCAGCAACTTCCAAGCCTTGTTGCGGATTATCATTAATCTCTTTCGCCAAAGCCACACTTTCTTTTGATAAGCCAACTATTAAAATTTTCTCCACCAACCTTTTTGATAAAATCAATCCGTTAAATATTCTTCTCCACAAAGAAAGTAAAATACCAAAAAATACAATATCTAATATAAGTACAGTTTTTGGTGAAATTCCAGATGTAGTTAAATAGAAGAAAACAAAACCAATCGCCGTACACCAAATAAGGCTGGTAATTAATAAGGAATAGAAGTTAAGGTTATTGCGCGCTACAGATAAGTCATATAGCTTATTAATAAAGAAAATAATGATCCAAATCACAAAAACCGCGCTAAACGGCAACCAATGCTTATTCCACAGTTCTTGCGTTACTGGCTGCTGATAACGCACGAGCAGTGTTAGCCACAATGAAAAATAGAGGATAGCTATGTCCCCTGTGAATAAAATTGATCTTTTAGCTCGTGTGATAATATTGTGCATAAAATTATAGCGGAAAATCCGCCTAAGCTTTGTTTCTATCATACCCTAAATCGGTAAAAAAATCAAGTCTTTTCCTTGCTAAGTTGTCTGGAGTGTTATAAAATAAAGTTAATGGAAAAGTTAGAAAATACTACAACTAAATACCTCAAATATGCAATTTGGGGTTGTTTATATTTAGTCCTACCCGTAGCTTTACTTTTAAGCTCCAAATTTGTTTTTCCTTTCATTACTCTAAAAACCATCTATTTTAGGATGCTGGTTGAAATTGCTCTTTTTCTCTATCTCCTTTTAGCCCTTTCTTCTCCCCATTATCGGCCTCGCATGAATAAGCTCATTTGGTCAGTCCTAATTTTTGGTATTATCGTTTTTGTTACCGGCTTACTCGGAGTTAACCCTTATCGTAGTTTTTGGGGCACTATTGAAAGGGGAGAGGGGTTCTTAACTATTTCTCATCTTATTGCTTTTTTCTTTATTTTATCCCAAATGATTAAAAGCAAGCGTCACTGGTTAGACTTCTTGACAGCTGAAGTTGTAGTCGCTTTTCTGGTCGGCTTTTATGCTCTTGCTCAGCGCTTTGGCGCGCAGTGGACAATTCATCCTGGTGAAGCCAGACTCTCGTCAACTTTAGGCAACGCCGCTTATCTCGGCGCCTATGCCTTGGGAAACTTTTGGTTGTCACTTCTACTCTTTGCCCAAAGAAAACATATAGCTTGGAAAATATTTTTTGCGTTGTCTGTACTCTTTGAAGTATATATCCTCTTCCAAACTCAAACTCGTGCGGCCATGTTGGCTTTTCTAGTCACTCTTTTCTTGGTTGGTTTTCTCTTCGTTTTCCTTTCCAAAAATCGTCATATCAAGACAGCCGCTCTCATCACTATCCTCATCGTAGTTGGTACCTCCAGTTTAATTTGGCTTAAGAAAGATATTGATTGGTCTAATAGCAAGCTACCTTTTGGCAGACTAGCTAGTATCTCCTTGAGCCATACTACCGTTGAATCACGTCTTTATTCCTGGGATTCAGCAATGCAGGGCTGGCAGGATCATTTTCTTTTAGGTTATGGCTGGGAAAACTATAACGTGGCTTTTAATAAATATTTTCATCCGGAAATCTATCGTGATCCTGGTTCGCAAGTCTGGTTTGACCGCGCTCATAACACTTTGCTTGATGTAGCTGTCGCCTCTGGTTTAATTGGCCTTATTTCCTATCTATCAATTTTTGTTTTATCCATTTTTCCTCTAATTTTCAAAAAAATTAAAAAAACTAACACCTTTTATCCCTCTCTTATTCTATCTGCCTTTCTTTTTGCACACTTCTTTCAAAACATTTTTGTTTTTGACTGTTTAGCCAACTATATCATGCTTTTTACTGTTTTGGGCGTGGTCGCCTATTTATTAAATAAAGATGATATCTATATAGAAAGAAAAGACAACCAGTTAAAGCCCATCAATATTTGGGCAGTCATCTTCGGAGGAATCGCACTTGTGGCTGCCATGACCAGTTTTAATATTACGCCTGCCAAGGCCAATCATCTTGGCCTTAAGGCTTTGCAGTATTTCTACTCAAGCAGTGCTCCACAAGCCGCTGAGTATTTCAAACAGGCAATTGACATGCACACCTATCAAACCCCTGAACTGCGTCAGAAATATGCAGAAAACATCCTTACGCGCTATCACAACTATGACAACCTTAAAACCGATCAAGAAAAAGCCATGTTTGCTAGCGCCATTTTGGGTTTAAAACAAAATATGGCAGATGAGCCCTATGAGGCTCGCAATCAACTCTATCTAATGACTATCTATAACAGTTTTTATGCTTCTAACGCCACTAAAATGCAAGAGAATCTGGAATTTGGCTATGATGCCCTTAATCTTTCCCCAGATAGACAGCAAGTTCATTTTGAAATGGGTAGAACATACCTCTCTCTCGGGCAAGTAGATAAAGGAGTGGAGCATTTTAAGCGCGCCGTTGACCTTAATCCCAAAGCCTTTGATCCCTATTGGAATTTACTTTCCGCATACGTGATTACTCATCAATATGACAAAGCAGAAGAACTCTATCAAATCATGATGCCTATGGGTCTTGAGGATAGCCCAGACAATCTTAAGCGTCTCTCTCAAATTTATAGTACAACTAAATATTTTCCTAAATTAAAAGAAATTTATCAAAAATTAATTGTTAAAGAACCAGGCAATGTAGATAATTGGATTAGATTAGCCGTTGTCCATCGTGAGCTCGGAGATTACGCCAGCGCCGTTGGCACAGCCAGGCGCATACTTGAAATCAATCCAGAAGCCGAAGCAACTGTTGATGAATTTTTACAAACCCTCAAATAAGTATGATTAAAAAAACTATTCTCACCCTAATATTAATAGCTTCTCCTATGCTAATTGGCATGCAAATTAATGCCAATCAGGCTCATTTTGCCCCGCATCTTGAGCATCAAGTTTTAGTTAAGCTTAAAAATTCAGATAAGATATATAACTTAAATATAGGGGAAAAGTATGATTTATCTAAATATATTGATTTGAATGAAAATAATCAAAGTATTGAATATATTGAGCCAAACTACACCTATCGTGCCACTCTCGAGCCCCAAGATCCTTTCTACACTCAACAAATCTATCTTTCCCGCATTAATGCTCCTTTGGCTTGGAATTACACCACTGGCAGCCATGGGTTTGTGATTGCTGTTATTGACTCAGGGGTTGATATTGATCATCCGGATTTAACCAACAACACTTGGTACAATTTAGATGAAATACCGGACAATAATTTAGATGATGATCAAAATGGCTACATCGATGATTATCGTGGTTGGGATTTTATAAAAGAGTCTGGAGATCCCCGTCCTAAATTTGGTGACAGTTACTCATTTCTCGGTATGAACCATGGTACTATAATATCAGGTGTAGCTGCTGCCCAAGGTGGCAATGCGCTAGGCATTGCTGGTGTTGCCTGGCAAGCCCGTATTATGCCCTTGCGTGTTTTAGACGGTTCCGGTATGGGCAGTACGCTAGATGTCGCTCGCGCCATTGATTACGCTCGCGAAAACAAAGCAAACATTATTAATCTAAGTTTTGTTGGCGAAGGATCGTCCGAAACTTTAAGGCGCGCCATTGGCAAAGCTCACCGTGCCGGTATTCTGGTTATTGCCGCCGCTGGCAATGAAGTCTCTCAAGGTGTTGACATGACGAAAACTCCCAAATACCCAGTTTGTCATGATGGTGGCCCTGGTCAAAACTGGGTAATTGGCGTGGCTTCAGTTGACAATCAAGACAAGCTTGCTAGCTTTTCTAATTATGGCAAATGTATTGATGTAACTACCCCCGGTGTTGGTATATTCAGCACACTTTTCAAAGATGATGATCACGCTAATTTCAATAAAGAGTATGGCGGTCATTGGTCAGGCACATCAGTTTCAGCTCCTCAAGTTGCTGGCCTAGCCGTTCTTTTAAAGGCTCTCCAGCCCACCCTTTCCCTAGCTGAGCTTAGGAGTTTAATTTTAGACAATGCAGATAATATAGATAATAAAAATTTACTCTATCAAGCCAAGCTGGGTATGGGTAAAATCAATGTATTTAAATCCGTCTTGGCTACCAGAAGCACCACCCCCAAAGCTGAAAAATCAGTTGATAAGATCATTACTGCTCCAGATCAAGCTGGTGGAGCACACATCAGAGTTTTCCGTGGCCAAAAGTCTTACAGTAATTTTTTTGCCTTTGATAAAGAAAAAAGGTTTGGTGTTAATATAGCCACTGGTGATTTAGATGGTGATGGTAGTCAGGAAGTTATTGCCGGCGCCAGTCATGGTGAACAGCCCTTAATTAAAATCTTTGATAGTTATGGTACTTTTAGAAACGAATTTTTTGCCTTTGATAAGGCTGATACCAGTGGTTTACGTCTTGGTATTGGCGATGTTGACAGTGACGGCCTTGGTGATATTATAGTTATTAAGCAAAGTAAATCTTATCCATTGGTCAAAATATTTGACCAATCAGGTGAGCTCAAATTTCAGTTTTATGCTTTTAACAAATATATAAAAACAGACATGGAATTAATAGTTAGAGATATTAATAACGATGGTTTTGCAGAAATTGTTATCACCCCAGGAAAGGGCTTGCAACCAATAGTTAAAATCTTTAATTATTCAGGCACTCTGCTTGATCAATTTATTGCCGGACAACCAGAGCTTTTACTCGGACAAACCATTGCCTCAGGTGATATTACTGGTGACGGCCAACATGAAATCATAATTGGTAACAAAGCTGGTTCAACTCCTCAAGTTAGGGTATATAATCTGCAGGGCAAACTCCTTCTTAGTTTCTTGGCGTTTGATGAAAAGTTCCGTGGAGGAGTTAACGTGGCTTCAGGTGATACCAATGCCAGTGGGCTCCATGAGATCATATGCGGAGCTGGTCCTGGCGGAGGTCCACATGTCAGGATTTTTAATCATCTAGGCAAGGTTGCCGGCCAATTTATGGCTTATCACCCGAATTTCCGTGGAGGAGTTGAGGTCTCTTCTGGTAAATAACATTATACTAATGCTCAAATCATATTTTTCTAAATATTTATATAAATTTCGTAATTGTCGATTCATTAAAAAATATCCCCGTGCCAAGGAGATGATTAAATATTCTATTGTAGGCAATACCGCCGGTATTATTGATTTTCTTTTATACATTTACCTAACTCGTGTTTTTTCTTTTTGGCGCCATCATTATCTTATCGCTAATCTTTTCACTATGTCTGTTGCCGTTATTTTACGCTTTACTTTTCATAAAACATGGACTTTTCGTGATAATGATCATAAGGTCGAAAGACAGTTTGCCAAATTTGCAAGTATTTCTCTTTTGGCCATTTTTGCAAGTGAAACCATCCTCTACTCAGTAGTTGAGCACTTTGACGTAAATGATATTTTTGGTAAAATTATTGCAAGTATCGCAATTACCTTGTTTGCTTTTATTGGGACAAAAACATGGGTATTTAAAAAATCCCAAAAAACGATAGACTAGATATATTTTAGGATTTTGGTATAATAAAAACACTAAAAACTAATTTTTGAATATTATGGAAACAAATATCTTAGCCACAGGAAAACCTAATGTTATAATAGCGGGGGGAGCAGGGTTTTTAGGCTCTAATTTAGCTGATGAATTGGTTAAAACAAATAATGTAATTGTTTTAGACAATTTTATTACCGGCAGTGAGGCAAACATTGATTTATTACTGCAAAACCCGAATTTTGAATTTTTAAAACATGATGTCAATTTGCCAATTGACTTGGCTCAATATCCAGAATTAAAAAAATTCAAGGTAGCTGTTCAGGGCATTCAGACTATATATAACTTTGCGTGTCCAACTTCTCCAAGAGATCATGAAAAAATGGCTATGGAAATTTTAACCACCAATTCTTGGGGCACTAAGAATCTGCTTGATTTGGCCGTTAAGTATAAATCAGCCTTTATTCACATATCAAGCCAGCATGTCTATGGCTCATTTGGCGCGCATCAGCTCATTAAAGAGGACATGATGGGTAGTGTTGACCCCATCGGGCCTCGTAGCGCATATGATGAAGGCAAACGCTTTGCTGAGACCATTACCGCCTATTACAAAAGAGTGCATGACCTTAATGTAAAAATTGCAAGACTCTTTACTTGCTATGGGCCTAGGATGGCCATTAATGACGGTCGCTCTATTCCAGATTTTATCTATTCCGCTATTAATAACCAGGAAATTGTTATTCATGGAGACGAGAAGACAGAAAACACCTTCTGCTATGTCCAAGATGCGCTTGAGGGTTTAACCAAATTAGCCAAATCTTCAATTGACCGCCCTGTTAATATTGGTCAATTTGAAAAACACGCGTTAAAGGATATCGCTGAGTTAATTATAAAATTAACGGGTTCTAGCTCAACCATTAGATTTGAGCAACCAAGTTGGCAATTAGCTTCATACAATATTCCAGATATCTCTAAAGCCAAGCAAGAGCTTGGCTGGTTCCCTATGATAAAAATTGAGGAAGGTTTAAAAAATACTATTGAGTATATGAAAGCCAATTTAAGACAATATCAAATTTAGTTAATTAAAAAAATTATGTCAAAATACATTTTTACTTCAGAGTCTGTAACTGAAGGTCATCCCGATAAAGTTGCTGATCAAATTTCCGACGCTATTTTAGATGAGCTATTGAGACAAGATAAAAATAGTCATACTGGTATTGAAACCTTAGTAACCACTGGTCTCGTAGTAGTCGCTGGTGAAATCCGCACTAAGGGATATGTTGATATTGCCAAAGTCGCCAGACAAACTGTTAAAGATATTGGTTATAATAACGGTAGTGTTGGTTTTTCTGGTGATGATATTGGTGTTGTTGTAGCTGTTGATGAACAATCAGGAGATATTGCCCAAGGCGTGGATAGCGGTAAAGGCAAATACAAAGCCCAGGGAGCAGGGGATCAGGGCCTTATGTTTGGCTTTGCAACTAAAGAAACTAGAGAGCTTATGCCTTTATCTATCCTTATGTCACACAAAATGGCATTTCGTTTGGCACAAGTTCGTAAAAACAAAAAACTGCCTTATCTTAGACCAGATGGAAAGATTGAATTGGCAGTTGAGTATAAAGATGGCAAGCCCATTAGATTAGACACAGTTGTTGTTGCTGCTCAGCATGATGAGAAAGTTAGTTCTTCAAAATTAGAGAGAGAAATTATCCAGCACGTGGTAAAACCAATTGGCGGTAAACTGCTAGATTCAAAAACTAGATATTTTATAAATGCTACTGGCAAATTTGTTAAAGGCGGACCCCCCGCTGACGCTGGCCTTACCGGCAGGAAGATTATAGTTGACACCTATGGTGGACATGGCGCTCATGGCGGTGGTTGCTTTTCTGGTAAAGATCCTTCAAAAGTTGACCGCTCAGCCTCATACATGGCTAGATATATTGCTAAAAATTTAGTAGCAGCTGGGCTAGCTGACAAATGTGAAGTCCAATTATCATATGTGATTGGTGTTGCAAATCCAGTCTCAATCTTAGTTGATAGTAAAGGTACTGGCAAAGTAGATGATGCTAAATTAGAGAGTATTGTCCGCAAAGAATTTCCTCTTACGCCCAGTGGAATTATACAGCATTTAAAACTATTAAGGCCAATCTATCAAAAAACAGCCAGCTATGGCCATTTTGGTAGAGAGTTACCCGAATTCACCTGGGAGAAGAAAGATAGGGTTCCATCCTTGAAAAAATATCTTAAATAAAATTTTCTATTTTCTACTCAATCATGTTATACTAAAATCATGCAAGTTATTTACTGTGACAAATGCAAAAAAAAAGCCAAGAAAAACACGTCTAACACAATTATTTGGGGTGATCGTGAAATTTTTGGCAAAACAACCTTTTCAATCCATTTATGTGAAAAGTGCACTCCAAAATTCGCTAAAATAGTAAAGAGATTTTTTGCACCCAAATAAGCTAATCCAAAATTTATGAAAAATAACCAACCAGTTACAAAAAAAGAGCTAAATGAAATACTAGATAATAAATTGCACAAGTGGACCAAAAAAGAAATTGAACCCACCGTCGAGGCGATATTTAAAAAATACTGCGATAAAACACAAAAAGATATTAAAGCAAGTGAAAATAGAGTCATGGCAAGCAATGACAAATTAGCCGGTGAAATTAAAAAAGATAGAGAAGAAGTGATGGCTAAATTAATGTCTACTGAACAGTCAAACATCAAATTCAAAGATATTGACGAAACACTAAAAAAACACACATCTCGCCTGACTGCCCTTGAAACCCAGCCAGCGTAATTTAATTTCAAATTTTAAATTATACAAATCTTTATTTATTTTTAATTGACTTACTCTATGCTCAAAAAAATATTAATATTCTCAATTATACTATCTATTGGGATTTTGTATACATTACCGGCTTTGGCAAATTGTAATTGTACTTGTGGTGATGGGTCTAAGCAGCAAGCTTTAAGTAGCAGTGAATGTGGAACGGCATGTATTGACCACAACGGGACGGTAGCAGGCGCGCCATGCGAGGCGATAACTGGTGGCCGCTCCTCTGGTAGTGGAAGTCAGCCAGGCGATCCTGTAACAATAAAAAATCCGCTTGATAAGGACGGTGGCGGTCAAGTGCAACCAGACGAACTCTATGCCAGACTTATAAGTGGCCTTTTAGCCTTTGTCGGAGTAGCTTCCTTGATAGCCTTCGTTTATGCTGGTTTTATATTCCTAACTTCAGCTGGCAGTGCCGAAAAAGTTAAAAAAGCTAAAGACACTATGGTATATGCTGTTATTGGTATTCTTGTTTCTATGGCTTCATACGCCATCCTCAGCTTTATATTTAAAACCCTTGAAACAGCTACTAATAATCCATCAACCGGAAGTTAATATAGCTCTATTTATAAAAGACGTCTCTCATCGAGGCGTCTTTTTGGATAAAAAAAAGAAGCATTGGATATACAGTCCAATACTTCGCTTTTCCTTTCATGCTTTTTATGGACGCTCGCACCAAACGGTGGTCGTTCCATTTTCTAATTTATATATTTTTGTTTTTGTTTCGATATCATCGCCATTCATATCCTTGCAATATACCGTAAGTCCAGTTGTGCTATCCCGATGACTTACGCCCTCAACGTTATTATTACCACTTGGCATCGTTTGGTATTGGATGCCAGCAGTTTCAACAAAGAGGACATCTTTTGCGGCCCGCATGTCGGGAGAAATTTTCATCGAAAGTCTCGATGGCCCGAGTTCTGGCACCAGTTTGACGTTGGTTACCTCATGCGTATATTTGTAGTTAATGGAAATGTAGGATGAGTCAGATGCTACTGCAAATTTAGGAGCATCTAGTGGGCTGATAAAAGCCAATTTACGGCCAGGAACATAGACGTTTGTCCCGTAATAGTCACCAAATTTATTCCTTGCCTGTACTTCCAGCATTATATCAACCCCATTACTACCCTGGCCGGGTTTATCCTTGTGATTTTTTACTGCAGCAGTTACGCCCTCAGCAAACCATAGAGTATCCACCGGAGTGAAGACGACCAACGTATCCACGGGTTTACTGTTCACCATTACCACGCTGTCTTTTTTTACGTACCCGACAGATTTTTCCTCGAATACAGCTAGGGTGAGTTGATAATCTATCTCCTTCGGCAGACTGGCCCGATCGGAGTTTGTCTGCCATTGTTTTATATTGGCGTCAATCCAGCGACCCTTGGGGATAAAAGAAGCCAAGAGGATAAAATAAAGGGCAGCCATTATATACAACGGCCAGTCATTTTCGACTCCTTTATAATTCCCTATAGCCATTAAGACAAATAGCGTCATCACTATTGTCCAAATCCAAAAGGAGTTAGCTTGATAAAAATCTGGCCCTTTGGCGGCCACTAACGTTATTGTTGCCAAACCAATAACTACCAGGATAATTGACTTAGTTGCGCTACCATCAGTCTTAAGCCACTTGCTTAAGGTTTTAGCAGCAGACATTAGTCCAATGCCGATAGCGAAATCAAAGGCAAACAATGCTGTTATCTCATTCGAGTTACCCCTATTTAATACGATGAGATGAACAACAAATAAAACAATTAATAGGACCGCAAGCACCTTAAGCGCGGTATACAGCGCTTTAAGTACTCTTATTACTACACCAAGTGTCACTTTGAAAATAGTGGCAATGGTGTTTAAAATCGCCGCGCGCCAAGTAGCCGGTAAACGGCTAAGACCAAAAAGCGCTATGAAAATCGCAACGATTATACCGAGTATTTGAAATATCATGATCATGATTATGTCTCCTTCTACATTTGTATTTTTTTATGAATTTTTTAAAAAATTACCAGCCCAGTTATTAAGCTTCTGGGATGCCTTGAGGGTAACTTGAGATATTTCTTCAGAATCGATGGTATCATTGTCTGCTTTAATTCGTAAGGCAATTTTATAAATTTTATTGATTGCCTTACGCGTAGCAGTCTGCGCTTCAAGATCAATAATTTTCAATTTATCTTTACTTTTTTCTACGACTCGATCAGTCGTATTTTTTAAGCGCTTGCCAACTTGCTGTACTTTCGCGATTTTGACGAACTCGTATTCGCGATCAAACGCCTTGTCGCCAAGATTACCCAATCTTGTGAGCTCTGCCAAAATAGCGGACTCATCGTCCAATTCAAGGACCTTGCATAATATACTCGCCAGCGCATCGTCCTTGCCAGCTTCAATGGCGCTATCTATCCTGGCATATAAGCTGGTCTGAGCGTTAGCATCAATCAATTTAGCGATCAGTACTAACAGCATTTTTCTTGGTGCTGCATCAAATGCCTTATTGATTTTTTCGAGTAGTATTTCTCCGCCCTTATTAGCAGCTCCCCCTAACAGTTTTTCAATAAAGGTTTTTGCTAAACCCTCAGCAGCGCCTTTACCTATATTACTAACTCCTTTAGCCATTATATCTCCTTAAAAAAAATTTTCAAAAGTTATTTCCGCGAGCATAAATGAATAACCAGGTACTCGCGGAGTCAATTAGCATTTAACCAAAAATGAACCAGCCGATGGTAATTGCTATAAAAAATAAGCAATTAATCCAAAAATTACCAAAGGCTTTTTTCAAATTACCACCTTTTCCTCTTATACGCCAAACAGTTAAAACAATTATCGCCGTGGCGTATAAGGGAGCCCATGACTTAAAAATTAAAAATTCTTCTGCTGTGGCCCAGATTACAAAAGTCATCGCAGCCAATAATCCGTACCATCCCGCACTTAGGCAAACATTACCTATTTTTTGTGCAGTACTTTGAGCCGTATGATCACTGGTGGCAGACTCATTGCCATCTTCCACAATTTCAACGCCCCCTGCTTCTGCGACAAATTTATTCAATGTTTCTTGGCGTTTTTTCTTTATACAACACTCAATTAAGCCGTATAAAGAAGCAGCAAACAGGCTAAAAATAACCAGGAGTACAAATATTGCCATCCAGAAAGCAATTATATCCGCAGCTGCGTTTCCACTACTGCTTTTAATAACTGTCGCAATCCCGATGTATAAGAGAATGACCAAAATAAGAATCTTCCACCAAGGGAAGAATTTTTTGAATGGGCATATTATTGAGGCGCGTTGAGGGGGTTGCTCCTGTCTTTCCTCAGTAAAATCACCGAGGTCCTCGAGATCAACATATGTAGCTTCGTCATCCCATCCGATTCTTGGGCGAGGAATTTTGTTCCGCGGAACTTTATCCACAAGGGGAGCGCCAAACATCGATTCAAAGCCCTCATCCCAGACCAATTTAATGCACCTAGGGGGCATTTTCTGGTCCTCCTTGTCGTTATATTCAAGGAGGTAAAGCTCCGGACCATCCGCTGTGATTATAATTTTTATCAAAATTTTGATCCACGGAGCAGATTCATGTGAATCCGTTATAGCCGTACCAGCGTACTTCACAAGCGACATAATGCGCTTGGCAATGCCATGTTCGGTATTACGGATCGTCAGTCCCTTTTCCCTCAAAAAATCAATAATTTGCGGAGTAAGTGGAAAAACAGATGAGGTAGGGGCAGCAGCAGCGGATTCAGTTAATTGTTTTTGGCCCGATTTTAATAATTTAGAGCCAGAAATCATCCTACTAACCGGCGTAACGTTACCAAAAAGAAGATAGAAAAACATTGCCCTGAATTCTTCAAAGTTTAGTTTTTTTCTTTTCGGATGGCGCGTAGATGCCAGTATTCGGTCTGTGCGTTTTGCTAATTTTTTCAATTTAAATTCTCCTTATTAAGGTTATTATATCTTTTATATTATTTCTTGTTATTTAATTATCAAGCAACTATCAAAATGGTAATAAAAACACCCTTAGCTACAAGGAACTGAGGGTAAAGCGGGTAAGGATTTGAAGACGTGATAAGTTATATAAATAATATAATATAACGTCTCCAGATCTGGCGTATACGCGCTTTAACCCTCAGATCCTTGGCCTCTCCCATATAAACAGGGGAGAGAAGAGTATTCAATTGAAAAGAAATATTTCAACTATGTTAGAGTAGTATATCATATAATTGATTTCTTGTCAAGTTAAAGAATAAGAAAAATTAAAAAAATACATTATATTACCTAATATTAGCCAAAAAACAACCAATTGACATCTGTATATAATTTGCTATTATTCAATTAAGGTCATATAAAATAAGTTAATTATGAATCATCAAATAATCATCAAATATTGTGACACTCAAGCTGGAAGAAAATGGAAAGTAGCACAATCCCTATACAAAGAACGGCATTATGCTGATTGTTTGTTTTATTGTCATTTAACTTTAGAATTGTTGCTTAAAAGCAAAGTGGTTCAAGCCACTAAAAAACAATTTCCAATCACGCACAACCTAAGCTATCTAGCTGAAAAATCGAATTTAGCACTTGGCTCAGGACAAAAGAAAAATTTACGTGAAATTAATACTTTCAATATCGCTGGGCGCTATGATGATTACAAAAAATCATTTTATAACCAAGCCACCGTCAGCTTTACTAAAAAATACTATTTAATAACCAAAGAATTAATTTCATGGCTCAAAAAACATTAACCCCCCAAATTGCAAAAAAGTACGCAAAAGATTATGTTCTGTATATGAAAGAAAAACATAAATTACCAGTAGACAGCGCTTATTTATTTGGCTCTTTTGCCAAAGGAAAAAGCAGAGAGTGGAGTGACATTGATGTTTGCATTGTATCACCAAAATTTACCGGGTTTAAGGCAATGATGGATTTATGGGCTAAATTGCGCGACATTGATACCGACCGCGGTATTGAACCAATTGCTATTCATCCGGATGACTTTGTGGATGAAAACCCCATAGCTTATCAAGTAAAGCATTTTGGTAAATTATTAAAGTTATAGGCAAGCCAATAAATTAAACTCACTAGCAACAAAGCACTTGCAATCAGGTGTTTTTTTATTGCCCCATTTAGTTCTTTTTGATATAATAAACATATAGATTAAACCAATATCCAATTGGTATATTAGTATATGCAAAATCCTAATTCTAATATTCAAAAAGAGCTCGAAAACATCAAAAATGGCTATATAAACATACAAGCTAATCTTTCAGTTATACGCAAAAAACAAAACACTCTATACCATAAAATTGTTAAAGAAATTGATGATGCTAATATTGATAATATAATGGCTAAAATTAATAAGATAAATTAAAAAATATATGATTAAGCAAGATCAAGTTTTAGTTGATAAAAAAGAAATTAAACCAGAAGCTCTAGTCAAAAAAGAGAGGCAAGAGCTAACTCCCGAGCAGGCGCTTGAGCAACAATTAAAACACGAAAGAGAGCAAGCAGCACGAGCCATAAAAGATTCAGAGAAATCCCAAGTTATTTTATATGGTAAGGATAAAGAGGCTCCCACGCATCTTTACAAGCCTGAAATAGGCGAGATAGACAAAGAAATAGCCGAAGAAAAAAGTAACTTTTTAGATATATCAAAAGAAGTTAAAGTATTGAAAGAGCACCAAGAACCGCCTGAAAATAAAGAAGATGAATCCCAGCTTATATCCCAAAAACTTATTGACAAAAATAAGGAGTTATTAGACAAGGTAAATAAGATGATTGAATCAAGCGATACCCCTAATAAGGAATTATTAAAAATTAAAACACAATTGGAGAATTTAACCGATCGAAACAGGCTCGAAGAACTTATTGACTATCATAGTGATCTACCAATTCAACAGCAGATTGAACCTTTTGTTAAACAAACCCTTGAAGGTATTGAGGACACCATTGACCGTATACCCCAATATCCAATAGCCAAAAGAAAGGAGAGTGGAATAGAAAAGCTAGAAGAAGCGGGTTTTATCCCAGAAGATAAAATGTTGGCAGCACAAGAATTATTACAAAAAGTGGAGCACATAAATAACAACCTTGAAGTACCAAATAGTAAGCTTTTAGAAATTCAAGAACGTTTAAGCAATTTAACTGATGAAGATACTCTTATAGATCTTATTGATCCCACCAGCCCAGGCGCACCAGAAGATCAGATTATCCCCATATTCGACGCAACTTTTGAAGAAATCCAAGCAGAATTTGAAGACACAATAGCTCAACTTGATTTTAAGTCAGATGCCATTGAACTATTTAAGCAGCCCATCCAAGATATTGAAGTATTTGGGAAAGATTATCCTGAAACAGAGAATTCAACTGAAGCAGAAATCAAAGAAATTGAGCAAGCTAAAGCCAGAATTAAGGAACTACAATTTGAAATTGATGATAATAATAATCCAAATTGTTATAAAACAAAGATAAGTAATAATGAGGCCAAAATTTTAGATTTTGCTCAGCGAATTGATCATCTAGAAAATCAAGTAATCAAAATAGAGACAGGCTACTATGATGAACAAACCCAAAAGGCAGAAAATCAAAACAAAAAACGGAAAGGGGATAATCAGCCATTAAAGCCAATTGAAGAGTCACCCGTTCTTATTGATATAGTTAATCAAATCAAGACATTCAAAGAGCAACAAAAAAAGTTTGTACAAGAAGTCAATCAGTTTCGCGCAGAGCAACAAAATAAAACTGATGAACGCAATAATTTGCAAAATCAAGTCGCTGATTTTTATGATAATAAAATAGATCCAGTAGAAGGTAAACTGAGTGATCTGCGTACCAATGGCTTAGAAAATGGTCATGGTAATTTTGAAGGGGTTAAAAAAATATACAGTCAACTCAAAAAAGAATTAGATGAGGCAAAGCCACCAATAGAGGAATTAAAAAATGAAATCAAGTTTACCAAAGAAGAGATTCAATCAATTAAACTTGATATGAAGACAGGCGAAAAGCCAGATCTGGTTAAATTAAAGGAGTTAGAGACTCAATTGCTTAAATTAAACCAAGATATCCAACTCAGAGAAACCAAGCAGATGAATATAGGAGTGTATGAATCAGAAATGGAACAACTTAAAAAGGAAGCGGCGGTTTTCAATAAAGAAATACGCCACATGGAAAATAGAAAGGGCAGCATAGTTGGTCTTGGTCAGTCAAAAGAGGTAGTTGAAAAGAAAGAAAGAAACGTTAAACTGGATTTGCAAGAGTGGATCAATCTTTACCACAATGAAATCACCAACGAAGAAGCCAGGCAGGAATTAGCATTTGAGGCCAACGTCAAAAAAGGATTTTTCAAAAAAGACAAAGGACCGAAGGGCCCCATACCAGCCGATATTTTAAATGATAAAAAATCCACTGAGGATATTCTCAGAGCAGTTAAAGAAATAGATGATCAGGATATAGAATCAATACTTCAGGGCTATACCAATCAAAAAATTCCAGTAAAAGTACGTCTTGATATTCATGCCAAATTAGATGCATTGTTTAAAGATAAAAAATTAAAAAAATTCGAAGTCAGGTCTATTAAATCAAGCCTTAGAAGTGCCCATGAACAAGCACGGGCAGAAGCGGCAAGGATCCCTTCGCATATCCAAGAGGATCCTCAGGGCCGGCCCCACAGAATGAGAAAATTGGGAGAAAAAAAATATGGCAGAAAAAGTGATGCTACCCTTATATCAGACGCCCTTGATGTATCAGGCGTCCAGCAATCCCTGGCAGGGCACTTAGAAACAGCCGGATTAGACGAACAAGACACAGAATTAATATTGCGAGGGTATAAAGACGGGACAACGGAAGAAATAATAAATAAGAGGATAAAGAAATTATCCGCAGAAAAAAAACTCAAAAAAAGACAAGTCGACCTTATCACCAGCGCGCTTGAAGCTACCAAGCTACGCACAGACATTGATGAAAGGATAAACAGATTAAGAAAGGATGGTATTATACTTGATAAAGAACAGGCAGCTAAAATAATTAAAAATGTTATGGCCGGCATCAAGGCTGAAGGGGCTCGCAAAGGAGGCATTGCAAAACTTTCTACTCACGAAACCATGTCCACCGCCAAATCAGCCGCATCTTTAAAAATCGAAAGAATTTTAGACCAAGCACTAAAAAAAAGAGGAGCTGATAATCTCCCCCCAGTACCCGAATGGAATTTCAAGACAGTTAGAACTAATACAAAAGGCGAGAAAAAAAAGAGAGGCATCAGGTCAGAGGATCTTGAAATTGTAGATTTTTTAGCTAATAATCCCAATTTGGATCCAGGCATGGCCAATATTCACAATATGGGCGCCGATGATATTAAGCGCCTAAAACACCTTACACACAAGGAGTCAAAGGCGCTCCCCGAGCACTATGATGATGCAGATAATCCCTTGGAATTAGTCGGAGCAATGAAACCCCCTCAATTAAGCGAGGAAACCCAAAAGACTAATATTACAAAATCCGGAGAGTCAGCCAAAGGAGACGCAATAGAAACCCCCGTAATCGTTGAGCATGGCCCGGCAGGTAGTCCGGAAGATTTTAAAGACATTACTGAGTGGACTAAAAAATACATAAATTCTGCCGGTTTAGGCAATAAAAAGGAAGGCAAAATGTTGCAGAAAGTTTTAAGCACTTTATCTCCAGACATTGACCTTACTCTCAAGCACGATACCGCCAATGCTGCAGATATTATTGCCAAGGTGCTTTTTCCTAAAGACAAAACAAAAGCAGAAGAGGAAGCAATCGGAATACAAGAATTCTTAGACATGAAAGAATCATAATATGAAGATATTAGTTACTGGCGGAGCTGGCTTTATTGGCTCTCATTTAGTAGACAAATTAATTGCAAATCACCACCACGTTATCGTGGTGGATGATTTATCAACTGGCAAAAAAGGTAATCTAAATAGAGAAGCTAAATTTTATAACCTCAATATTCAGGACAAAAAAATAGCTAATATTTTTAAAAAAGAAAAACCAGTAGTTGTCTATCATCTAGCAGCCCAGATGAATGTACGTAAGTCAATTACGGATCCCATTTTTGATGCCAACAATAATATTATTGGTTCAATCAATTTACTTGAAAATTGTATAAAACATAAAGTAAAGAAATTTGTCTTCATTTCCACTGGTGGAGCCATCTATGGCGATACAGTTAAATTACCAACCCCTGAAGATTCTCTGGCAAGCCCTATCTCCCCCTATGGCATAGCTAAGCTCTCTATAGAGAAATATCTTCATTACTATTTTCGTCAATACAAATTACCATATACAGTTTTACGTTTAGCCAATATTTACGGGCCTCGCCAAGATTCTCAAGGTGAAGCTGGAGTTGTGGCCATATTTTGTAATAACCTAAAAAATAAAAAAACTCTCAAAATATTTGGTGGAAAACAAACCAGGGATTTTGTCTATGTAGCTGACGTAGTCAATGCAGCCTTAAAATGTTTATCTAGAAATATTCAAGGCATTTATAACATTGGTACGGCCAAACAAACAAATATTAATACATTGGCTAAAAAATTAATTAATATTTCAAAAAATAAAGTGCCAGTTAAGCACTCAAGCCCTATTAAAGGAGAGCAATTGAAATCCTGCCTGTCTTCTGCTAAGATAAAAAAAGAATTAAATTGGCAACCAGAATATAGTTTAAATCAAGGATTAAAAGAAACTTGGCAATACTTTAATGAAAAATAATATAAAAACAAGATTTGCTCCAAGTCCTACAGGTTTTATGCATGTAGGTAATTTTCGTACTGCCCTTTATTCTTATCTTTACGCTAAAAAACACAATGGTAACTTTATTATCCGTATTGAAGATACCGACCAATCACGTAAGGTAAAAGGAGCTGAACAAGCTATTTTTCGCGTATTAAAAAATATGGGACTTGATCATCAAGAAGGTCCTGACATTGGTGGTCCTAATGACCCCTATCGTCAATCAGAACGATTGGATATATATAAGAAACATATTGATGAGCTTTTAGCTAACGGAAAAGTATACCACTGTTTTTGTTCAGGAGAAAGGCTAGAAAAGTTAAGAAAGGATCAACAAAGTAGGGGAGAGGCGCCTATGTACGATCGCCATTGCTTAAATTTATCCAAAGAAGAGGTAGAAGAAGAAATTAAAGCTAAAAAGAAATATGTTATCCGTCAAAAAATTGAAACCACTGGCACCACAAAATTTACTGATATTGTACGCGGTCAAATTGAGATAGAGAATAAAACACTGGATGATCATGTTTTAATTAAATCAGACGGCTGGCCAACATACAATTTTGCTAATGTTATTGATGATCATTTAATGGATATAACCCATATTATTCGCGGTGAGGAGTTTATCGCCTCAACCCCTAAATATGTTCAACTTTATGAGGCTTTTGGCTGGCCTATTCCAGACCATGCTCACTTACCATTACTTTTAGATGAAAATAAGGCGAAGCTCTCCAAGCGCCAAGGGCACTCCTCTTTAGAAGAGCTCTTAGATGATGGCTATCTAAAAGAAACCGTTATAAACTTCGTTTCACTACTTGGCTGGAATCCAGGTGACGATCGCGAACTCTTCACATTAGAAGAGCTCGTTAAAGAATTTGATTTAGACAAAGTTAATAAGTCAGGTGCCATTTTTAACATGGATAAGCTGGATTGGATGAACGGCCACTATATTAAACAAAAAAATTTAGATCAGCTTACAGATTTGTGTATTCCATACTTAGAAAAAAGTTTAGAAATGAAAATTACGGATTCCAATAGAGAATATATAAAATCAGTAGTCGGTTTAGAACAAGAACGCATTAAAAAATTATCAGAAATAGGGGAGAAGGTCGGATATTTATTTGCTCAACCTAAATATGATCCCGATTTTCTCGTTTGGAAAAAATCAGACAAAGAAATTACTAAAAATAGATTAGAATTTATACATAAATATTTAAATACAGTTCCTAAAAACAACTGGACGCGCAGTACACTTGAAGAGGGGCTTATACAAGAAATTAAACATCTTGGCTTTTCTAACGGAGATACTCTCTGGCCAATGCGTGTGGCATTGTCAGGCCAAGAAAAATCGCCTACTCCTTTTGAGATAGCCGAAGTACTCGGTCAAGAGGAGACTCTTAAACGTATAAAATACGCCATTGATTCACTTTAATAATATTTCTCTCCATGCTCAAATACAAAAGTACTATTTTAATAGCTATTTTACTTATCTCCTTTGTGCTACCAGCAAATATATTAGCACAGAGTGGTGGCACTCAAGAAATAAAGGAACTATCAGAGGATATTAAGGCAAAGCAGGTGAACATTGAGGAATTACGCTCAAAAATTGACGCTTATCAAGAAAGCCTGGCTAAAGCCAGGTCTCAATCAGGTTCTCTTAAAAATCAAATATATATCTTGGAAACTCAAATTCAAAAAAAGGAAGCTGAAATTGAACTAAATCAAGATGAAATCGATAAAACCAATCTGGAAATTAAAAAAACAGAAGAAGAAATAAGACAGAATATAGACGATTCGGAGGATAAAAAGAGCAAGCTCTCAAATCTCCTGCGTGAAATTTATCGCATGGATCAAAAGAGCGATATTGAAATTGTTATCATGAACGAATCGTTGTCAGAATTTTTTAGTAGCCTCCAAGCCACCGAAACCGTACAGATAAATGTTAATAAGAATCTCATAAAACTAAAAAGCCTTAAAAAGGAGCTTGAAAGCAAACAAGTCGATTTGGAGGAAAAAAATGAAAAACTCGGAAGTCTTAATGAGAAATTAACTGGGCACAAAGGGAACTTAGAAGGCCAACAATCAGTCAAGCAAAGCATTCTTTCACAAGCCAGAAGCTCGGAACAGCTTTATCAAAATTTAGTTAGTGAGTTAAAGCTGGAGCAAAATCGCATTAACGCAGAAATTGTTACCTTGGAAAAAGCTATTCGTCAAAAATTAGCAGGAGACAAGTCAAAACTTAGCGAACTTGGTGACGCCACATTTGCATGGCCTGTGCCAAATCACTATATTACAGCATCTTTTCATGATCCAGACTATCCTTTCCGCCACATTTTTGAACATCCAGCCATTGATATTCGAGCATCTCAAGGCACGGCCCTTCGCGCGTCAGCTTCAGGCTATGTGGCCAAGGTCAGAAATGGCGGGCGTTATGGGTATTCGTACATTATGCTTATTCACAATGACGGTTTTTCAACTGTTTATGGGCATTTAAATAAAATGTATGTAAAAACAGATCAGTTTGTTACCCAAGGCGAAGTTATTGGTGCTACCGGCGGTATGCCAGGCACAAATGGAGCTGGCCGCCTTACTACTGGTCCACATCTGCATTTTGAAATACGTAAAAATGGTATTCCAGTAAATCCATTAGATTATCTACCTTAAATTTATGCAAAACAAGGGTTTTATAGATGGTTATTCATTAAGGCATGTTTTAAGTACGCTCTGCCTTGGTTTAATTTTAATTTTGATTGGTAATACCCATTCATTTTTACATCAACCTTTCTACTATTTTTCTATTGGGCTTCTATTTATAGTCTTATGGGAAGTCATTGAAATTGTTTCTCGTATTAGTAAAAAAAGAAAAGGTGCTTATTATAAAATATTAACCAAAATATTACCACCTTCTACTTTTTACAAAGAAACTAAAATAAATATCCTAAGTGATATTGTTATCGGAATTATTAGCCTGGTTATAGTTTTCTATATTTCAAAACACCTAAGTCTTATATAATGGCCCATCAAGAAAAAATTATAGACATATTTACTCACTCATGTGGGCTTTTTAAGCTAAAAGGTTTTCAATTAAAATTTATGCGCCGTCAAGTAGATGAGCGGGGGAGAGGGGTTATAGATTTAAAGAAGGGCTATACCATCGGTTATACAAATTTAAAAACAAAAGTCATAGCCATAGATATCTATACCCCTAAATTCAGAAGAGAAAAATCAATTAATTCAATAATAAGGGTATTGGCTCATGAAATAGCGCATCATCAAAAACCACCCTTTAGACAAAGGTGGCGGGGGAGAGTTATTACTAGGCAACATTACCCCTTATTCTATAAGCAAGTTAATAGGAATGTTGAGAAAATGAAGAAAGATAAAATATTGAGAGAGTATTTTGAAAAATAAACTTTAATTTTCTGTAAAAAAAGACAGCCAACAAAATTCTGTCTTTTTTTACAGAAAGCCGTGGCTGTTTATAGCTTAGCTTGCCATTGTTTCAGGGCAAGCTGGAGATCGACGTTGTCCGGATCAGCCTTAAGGTTTAATCTGATATCATCGATCACTTTCTCATTCTCATCTTCAAGCCGTTGAGGAGCAAAATAATCCTCCTCCCAAATTGTAAAGGTAGAGCATAGTGCCCCGCCAGATACCTTCTTTAAGAGTAGGCCCCCAAATTGGGTTACGACAAAAGGTATGTGGAAAAAGTTTCCTATAAGAAGCAGATTCCACCATCCAGCAACATATGGCACAAGCGTGGTAAAACGCGACAGGACCAATGTTGTTATATTAATCCCTAGCGAGATCCACATAAATATAACGAGCTCTTTTATAAAAAAGCGCTCATATATCATGCGCATCATACAAGCTACCGCCGCAACCAACATCATTCCTGTATAGATTGTGACAACAAAAGGATTGTCCATCAACATGATGGAACTAACGGCCAAGCCGGCCATTGCACTCGAAAAAATAATTGTCAATTTCATTGTTTTCTCCACTATTTTTTTTGTATTTTTTATTAGTCAGTATTTCTAAAAAAAAATAACATAAATAATTACTTTTGTCAATATTAAGATAATTATTTAACCAATATTAGCTAAAAAATTAGAAATTGACAAATTTTACTATAATATATATAATAAAAACATATAAAATATTTTTTATCAAAATAATACCTATTAAACTGTACCCCTTGTCTAGACAGGTAAACCTGTTTAAAAAGGTGGGTTATGAATTTTAATTAATAATCGACTTTTTTAAAAATTATTTAGAAAAATATATTTGAGCCGGAACTTTTCT
>Ga0208904_1000094_pt1 | contig 75903 bp, 60 predicted proteins | sample AntAceMetag02UKB_FD_184774 | JGI IMG/M metagenome (GOLD analysis project Ga0208904, IMG submission 184774) | Saline lake microbial communities from Ace Lake, Antarctica - Antarctic Ace Lake Metagenome 02UKB (SPAdes) (version 2) | ecosystem: Environmental > Aquatic > Non-marine Saline and...
AGTGTTGGGTTAGATGAAGAAACAATAAAAAGGTATGTAGAACATCAGGGCAAACAGGACGCAGATCAGCTCCGAATGGAGCTGTAATCCCCCAAAAGTACCACGGGTTTTACCCGTGGGTATCTATTTTTGATTTAGTAATTACTCCGCCAGCAAAACCTCAACTCCCGGCAGCATCTTGCCTTCCAAAAACTCCAGCATCGCACCACCACCTGTAGAAATATGCGTGAACTTTTCATGCGCAATGCCCAAGTTATTAATGGCGTCAATTGAGTCGCCACCACCAACAACAGAAACCGCATTTGACTCGGCAATCGCCTCGGCAACAGCTTTTGTGCCACCTCCAAATTGCGGAAATTCGTAAAGACCCATTGGCCCATTCCAAATAATTGTTCCCGCTTCGCGGATACTTTTTACAAATGTTTCAGCCGTAAGTTTTCCAATATCTAGCATCTTCATTTCGCCGGAAACTGCATCAATCAAAACATCCAAACTTTCAGCATCTGCGCTTACTTCGTCCGCAACAATAGTGTCAGTCGGCAGGTAAACAAATTCACGTTTAGACTCAGCCGCCAGCAAAAACTCGCGCGCAACATCCAACTTATCTTCCTGATAAAGCGACTTCCCAACATTATATCCTTCCGCCGCCAAAAATGTATTTGCAAGCGCGCCGCCAATTAGGAAGTAATCCGCTCGCTCCAGGAATTTCTGCAAAATCCCAATTTTGGTATCAATTTTTGCGCCGCCCATTACTAGGCAAACCGGCTTAGCCGCGTTCTGTAGCAAACCACCAAGCACCTCAATCTCGCGTTCAACAAGCAAACCGGCATACGCAGGCAAGAGCTTTGCCACACCAACAGTGCTGGCGTGCGCCCTGTGAATTGTTCCAAATGCATCATTCACATAAACTTCGCCAAGAGCCGCGAGCTGCTTTGAAAACTCATCGTCATTGGCTTTCTCCTCCGCATGAAACCGCGTGTTTTCCAAAAGTACAACATCGCCGGCCTCCATTTCCAGAGCCGCAGCTTCAACTTCAGCGCCAATACAATCATCAAGTTTCCGCACCTCCTTACCGAGCAGGTCAGAAAGCGCCGCACCAATTGCGTCCACCTTGAGCTCCGGCACTGCGATGCCCTTTGGGCGTCCAAAATGCGTCATAATCACAACACGTGCATCCGCATCAAGTAGCTGCCGCAAGGTCGGCAATACAGCCTGTAACCTGGTGTCATCTTGAATCACACCGTCTTTAACGGGCACATTCAAATCGGCACGCAAAAGCACTCGCTTGCCAGCAAAATCAGCATCTTTCAGAGTACGAAGTTTTTCAATCATTTTGGGGGAGAGGTTATGGATAGCGAATCGTTTCGCATGCATTTTAATCAATCTCGCAGCTAGAGCCATGCAAGTAACCTTGCTAAAAATCGGATTCCTGTCATACTTACGGCTAATTTTAAATATATGACAGACAGCGACCCTTCAGTACTGGAACTTCTAAATAGTCCATACGGAGCAATTTCAGCTCCACTTGGCCTGGAGTTAGACGCAGAATATATACTTTTGGACGCTAGCCTCATTGAAAGTGGCCATATCCATCAAGTTGACACTGATCGTTTATTCAATAATTTTTGTGCACTTACAGATCACCCTGAAATCTTTTCGCAACTCTTGTTTACAATTTTAAGTGCATTAGATGATCTTTCAAAAGAAATCCTGGAAAACATTGAAGGCGGAAGCGCTGATAAAAACCATGACCCCATAAACATATCCGCAATTCAGATGTTTTTAGAGGCAGTTGAATTAGATCGTCTTCCTATTGTATTTGAAGATCAAAAAGACGCAATTGAAAGATTAAAACAGCAAGTTGATATTCACATGGAGAGCTTCTACAAAAGCGAACTTCATTACTGCAGGAATAAGTTAGACGTGGTAAGAGAACTGCTTGCAGAGGGCGTAAGAGCCAATGGCTTAGAGCCTGAAGACGGGACCACTATGGAATCTATCATTGAGGCCGCACGAGAAGTAGATGACGTAAACATCAAAGCAGTTTTGGATACAATGGGAGAGACCGCCGCAAGAGTAAGAAGCCTTTTACACTCACCATCCATAATGGAATCAGAGGCCTTGGAGTATTTGGAAACCAGCTGGGGTGAACTTGCTTGCCTTGAGAGTGAAGGTGCGGATATTGCATTTCAAGCTGTAGCTATGTACTCCTGTGGAAGAAGGCCACCAAAACCACACCAGTACATGTTCATAAAAAGCTTGTTAGATAAAACTGCAGGTGAAGTCACATGGACATACATAGATTTCGGCCTGTATGGGCCTGAACTTCTGCAAGACATGTTCCGTTATTGTCCTAACTGGTTAATGGCCCAAGCTTAAACAGATTGCATCACGCTGCCATCCTCGTCGCAACAAAAGCCGCATGGTAACCCTTGTCAATCCGCGACTCGACCTTTTGATAAGTGTCAGCCATCAGAACTTCAAAAACTATTGGTACACCAGTTTTAAGCATCACGTCCATAATTCCTTTACTGCACATGTCGCAAACTGCGCCATAATGTTCCGTTTCACCTTTGACCACGCAACCCAGCGCAACCACCGCAACAATCTCATCGTCACCGTCAGCATGCTGCTCAATCAGCTTTTGCGCAGCGAGCGGAATCTCAACCGCCCCCGGCACCTTCAGCACCATCGGCTCAATATCCTGCTCAGCAAAACCGCGCAAACATTCCTCGAGCATCCGCCCTGTAATCATCTCATTAAACTCCGCCACTATTATTGCAAATTTCATGCGTCGGGGGTTACTTCCAACAAGCGATCCAAATATCGCGCCAACATATCCACTTCAACATTCACGTGCCAGCCTTCCTGCAAATCACCCAGGTTTGTAGCCCGCATGGTTTCCGGGATTATCGCCATTTTGATCCATCCATCCGCTCCCGCAGATACATCCGAAGAATCCGCAATCGTCAAACTCACACCGTTCACTGTTACCGAACCTTTTTTTGGCATAAAGCGTAGGAACTCCGCCGGCACAGCGATTTTAAAGTCCGGCGCCACCTGCAAAACTTCCGCAACAAAATCAACGTGTCCAAGAACCATATGCCCAGCAACCGCATCGGCAAGCGTCAGCGGCGGCTCCAGATTAATTGATTCGCCCTCCTTGTAGTAGGAGAGGTTTGTTTTCGCCAAAGTTTCTGCAACGGCCGTCGCGCGGAAAACACCGCTCTGCGAGCCTTCGCCAAGCTCATAACCCTCAGCCGTCAAGCAAACTCCATCCACCGCAATACTCGCTCCACGCTCAAAATGTTCCGCCTGCAAACCACTTTTTATGTGTAAAACCAAACCGTCCGCTGTTTTTTCAAGCGATTTCACCGTAGCCCGATCTTTAATTATTCCCGTAAACATGCCATTAATTAGAGTTCAGGAATATTTAAGCTTAAATTCAGGTTTTTATAAAGGTCTATCAGGTAAAAAGTATATGTTAACCCCTAACCCCATCATTATGAAAAGCGTTAACAGAGTAACTTTCCTGGGTCACCTCGCAGCAGACCCAGAACTCCGATCTACCAAAAACGGTAAATCGGTCGCATCTTTTGCAATCGCCACCAACAGCGAGTGGTTTGACGCCGACGGCGTGCTGCAAAAAAGCGTGGACTTCCACAGGGTAGTCGCGTGGGACAAGCTAGGCGAACTATGCGCCAAGCATCTCTTTAAAGGAAGCCCCGTGTACCTTGAGGGCCGCCTAACAAACCGCAGCTATGACGGCAAGGACAACATCAAACGCTACGTCACAGAGGTAATTGCAAGCAACCTCCACATCCTTAAATGGAAGGAGGATAAAAAATCTGTTGAAGCAAAAGAATTGGCTACTGCATAAAATTCGCGTAAAGTATGTCTGATGAAAAGACCATACTTAACAGTCATAATTCCAACATACAACAGAAGAGCGCAGCTTGAAAAATGCCTCGCTGCATTAAAGGCGCAAACCCTGAACCCAGATGCTTTTGAAGTAATAGTAGTGAATGACGGCAGCCCAGACGACACCAAAGAATTTCTCAATTCAATCGAAAAAAATTGGCCAAGCCTAACGGCACTGCATCAAAAAAACTCAGGCCAGGGAACCGCCAGAAACTTAGCAATCAATCAAGCTGAAGGACAAGTTGTGCTCTTCATTGGAGATGACATTTATTGTCAGCCAGATTTCCTGCAACAACACGTAGACTTCCACGAGCAAAATCCAGAAATTGAGGATACCTGCCTTGGACTCACACTTTGGGATCCAAACCAAGAGGTGAATCCTTTCATGCAATGGCTAACTAGCGGTGGTCCACAATTCGCGTATCACAAACTTACTGAAGGCCAGCAAACAAATTTTTGGTTTTTCTACACTTCAAACATATCCGTCAAAAAAACACTGCTTGAGCAGCACAACTTTGATACGGATTTCCAAACATACGGTTGGGAAGACATAGAGCTCGCGTACCGCCTGGAAAAAGAAGGTATGCGCATACATTACAAGCCTGCCGCTCTTGCACACCACGACCACCAAATGAAAGAAGCTTCCCTAAAAAAACGCATGATCGGAATCGGTAAAAATGCAAAAGTTTTTCAAAACAAGCATCCCGAGTTAAAAATAGTCCCAAGCTTCACAAAAAAACTCGCCTTCGCCCTCATGGGCAGCTGGCCAGGACTCGCGCTCGCACGCATCATCGGCAAACGATTCTTTTGGTACGCACTCTCAAAGCGCTATTTTCTTCAAGGGCTTAACTCGCAATAAATCGCAGAAACAATCAAAGCAACATAAAAGTGATTTGAGTAAAACTGTTTTGCATGCAAATGCTTATTTTAGATCTGCTATTTTGCTAGAATGGCCGCGACTTATTGAGTTCAAACAATTACAATGACTTCCATGGATAAAAAATCTCTTACTGAGAAAGTGTTTATTTTGTTTCTGCTGACAATAATTTCTTTTTCGGTTGGTCAAGTTCAGTGGAATAAAATAGCTTATGCTGATTCTGCTACAGTAACTTGTTCTGGGACTTCCGGTTCTCCAACTCCTGTAACGGAGTCTGATTTGTATGGAGATGATATAACTTTCTCAGCTACTGGGGGTGGATATTGTGTTTTGGATGAGGCGATTACAGGAGTTAATGCAGCGGTTTCTGTGATCATTGAAGATGGAGTTACTCTTACACATACAGCTGAAGATGCTGACGGAATAACAATAACAACAACAGGGGATTTCACAATTGAGAATGGAGCGACTATCGATGTGGATAGTGCAGGTTGTGCCAGATCAAGAAATCCTGATGGGTCAAATGTATGTATTGTTGATGGAACTGGAGATGGAAATAATGGTAATGGGAATAATGGCTCTGGAGGAGGTGCAGGTGGAGGTGATGGAGGTAATGGACAAGGTGGTACTGCTGGTGGAGCAGCCTATGGTAGCAACACGGCACCAGTCCTCTTTGGTTCTGGAGGAGGGTCAGCTGATGTTCCTGGAATAGATTTAGATGGTGAAGGGGGAGGATTAATTCGTCTTGATGTTGGCGGAACATTTACTTGGGATGGAGAGTTGACTGCAGATGGGAATGCTAACGGTGCATATGATAGCACCGGTGATTATGCAGGTGGAGGTGGTGCTGGAGGTTCAATATATGTTACAGCAATAAATTTGGCTGGAACGCAGGGAACGATTTCTGCTACAGGAGGAGCTGGGGGAGATGCAAATATTGCTGAAGGTGGAGGTGGTGGAGGTGGGCGCGTGGCTATTTATGGCATTAACGGTACATCATTTGTGGCAGGTTTGTCTGCTGTGACTCTTGCTGCAGGAGGAACTGCAACAGGGACAGCTACGAGTGGAAGTGTTGGAAGTTTGTATACAACAAATTATGCAGCTGCAAGCACTCCGTCAGTTTCTGCTCCAATCAGTGGTTATTACAATCAAAGCATTAATCCAACTATTACTACTTCCTCATACTCTTCAAACGGACTTTCACATACGTCATCGGATTGGAAAGTGACTACTGACTCAAGTGGGTCAACAATAGTTTGGTCTAAAGATGCTGATACAACTAATAAAGAAAGTATGACAGTAAATGCCTCAAATGGTACTTTTGCTGGTGCATTAAATGGAGAAACAGCTCTTACAGCTGGTGCAACTTATTATGCTTTTGTTCGGTATACGAATTCTGCAGGAGATTCTTCTTGGTCAGCTACTAGTCATGTTTTTACTGCAACTTATGGTGATGTTGTTGCCACAAACACTTGGGATTTTACAAATAGCGCTGACTCCACTCAAAACTCTTCCAATGTGGATATAGCCTTAGATTCAGGAGCTACTTACGCCAGACTTACAGATCAAGGTGGTGGGACTTACACTGCTCCTGGTTTGGCTGGTTTTACTAAAATGAAGGCTATTACTATTGCCAATGCTGGTGCGGAATTAACAAATTACCAAATTGTACTTTCTGTAGCGTATGACAGTGATATGCAAGCAGATTTTGACGACATACGTTTTACGTCTTCTGACACAATAACTGAAATTGATTATTGGATTGAGTCATATACAGCTTCAACCACAGCACAAGCTTGGGTTGAGGTGCCTACCGTGGCTGCTGCAGGGAACACTACTATTTATATGTATTATGGTAATGGTTCGGTATCAACAACTTCAGAAATTGATGATACGTTCCAGGTGGGAGATGACTTTGCCGGGGCATCATTGGATGCTGAATGGACAGAGGTTACAAATGGTGGCGCGTCCACTGGTACATTTTCAAACGGTGAATGGACCAAGACTTGTGATGGAGGAAGTTGTGATTTTTGGTCTGGTACTGATTTAAATACGGGAGCTTATGTTGATGACCCTGGTGGGACTTGGGAAGCCATTACTTTATTGAGTGACGGTAGTGCAATAATTTTTCAGCAATATGGGTTGATGAACTATAATAGTTCACAAGATGGATATATGTTTGGTTATTACAATACTGGCACTGCTGAATACCAGGTGGAGCAGACTGGGAATGGTGACAGATGTGATACAGCAGGGGGGACTACTCCAGTTTATTTGAAAATTGCCAATACCACCGGGAATGGCCCTACTTCTGACAATACTTACAAGTATTATACTTCTGCAGATGCTGTAACATGGACTCAATGTGATTCTTATTCAGCTACAGACACTATGGGTAAAGTAGGTCTGGTTGTTAAAGAATGGGGTACTAGTGCAGTTTCGGCTAGTTTTGGTTTCTTCGCTTTGAAGGGATATGCTGCCACAGAACCAATAGTCACTTGGGATGATGAGTCCAGTGTTGCTTTGACAAGTTGGACTAAAAGACAAAGCATTCAAGTTTACAATAGCAATGCTTCAGAGTTAACAAATGTTCAAGTTGAACTTTCATTGTCGTATGACTCTGACATGCAGGCTGATTTTGACGATTTAAGATTTACGTCCTCTGACGGAACAACGTTAATTGACCATTGGTTGGAGAGTAAAGTCGATTCAACTTCAGCTACGGTTTGGGTAGAAATACCGTCTATTTCAGCTTCCTCTGTGGTGGATATTTACATGTATTATGGCAATGCTGGAGCTAGCAGTGCTTCGAGTGCAGACAATACCATGAAGAAAGATTATTCCACAGATGCTAACCTGCTTGGTCAGTGGCAATTTGATGAAGGTACTGGCACTAGTGCAGAGGATTCTTCTAGTAATAGCAACACAGGTACAGTGGTTTTTGATGGCACTTCAGCCTGGTCTGGATCAGATAGTTTCTTTAGTAGTGGTAATGCCATTCAATTAGATGGTAGTGGAGTTGACGGAGTGACTACTCCGATTACTATAAATACAACTTTTACTGATGACTTCACTTTAGAAACCTGGGCGATGGTGGATGAGTTATCAGATGGTTATGGTTGGTTTTTTGGAGAAACCACTGGGGGGGTATTTCTGCTTGGTAAGCACAATGCTACTGGTGGTGTGCACTATAATATAGGGGGTCTGGGTTGGGCGAATGACATTGGCACATATACAGCTGGAGCTTGGCATCATTTTGTTCTGGCTCATGACAAATCAGAGGCTAATGCAATGAAAATTTATATTGATGGTGCTTTGGTTGCCACCTATAGTCATCAAAATGTGTCTCCAGATGCAACTGGGAATGTTGTTTTTGGTCGACGTGGAAGTGCGGATGAGATTTTAGACGGTCAATTAGATGAAATGCGTATTTACACTCGTTATTTAGAACTTGATGAGATTGTGGCCCATTACAATCACCAACAGTACGTTGCAATTCCGCTTACAGCAGACGGTATGTCTGGCATAGAACAAACTGCAGTATTATATAATACTGTTCAAGTTGTTCCAGTTTCTGTTCCTGCATATACCGATTTAACAACTTTCACGGAGACCTTAGGTGGAAACAATGCTGGTCTAGTTAAATACCAAACTTCTAATAATGGTAGCAGTTGGTATTACCATAATGGTTCTTCTTGGGCTGCTGTTTCAGATGACTCCACAGACAACAATACTGCAACTCAGGTAAATGCTTATTTGACAGATTTCCAGACAGATGTAGGGACGGGAAACTTTTTCTTCAAAGCTTTTTTGGTTTCAAATGGTACGCAAAAAGTTGAACTTGATAGTGTGGCGGTTGGATATGACGCAGGTGCCCCCACGGGCCTTGCCAGCCTTGCATTTGGTTCTAGCACTGCCACAACTGCTACTTTAACTTGGTCAGCAGCTACAGACCTTGCATTTAATCATTATGAGATTTGGTATGGGACGACTCAAAGTGAAGTGCAAAATAGAAATGGGGCTGCAGTTGAGTGGGATAATAGTGATGATGCAAATTTGGCAACGGCAGGGACGGCTACTACAACAATTACAAGTTTGACGGCCGGGCTTACTTATTACGCAAAGATATGGGCAATAGATGATTTTGGAAATGAAGCTACAATTACTGACCTCAGTTTCAATACAAATCAATCGCCAACCGTAGCAACAGTAACATTCACACAAAGTACAGCAGGAGATGGGGATGCAACAGTCACCTTCATCATGGACGACCCAGATGACGACGACACTCTTCAGGCGAAAATTGAGTATTCCCTAGACGGAGGTTCCACGTGGGCAGACCCAACGCTTTCAACAACCGGCTCAGAAACAACAGCAACATACGGAGATCCAAGCATAGATAATGCTCAGACGTATCAGGTTGGGCAGGCTGGTGCATATATAACAAGTTCCTCAGGGGCAAACACAGTAACAATTGTTTGGGAGGCAGCAACAGATGTTGCATCCTCAACAGACATATCAAACGCACAAATAAGGGTAACGCCATACGATGCAATTGCAGTAGGCTCAGCTCAAGCTTCTTCCAACGCAATCCTCGACATAGTCGATCCAGCAGCTTTGGCAAGTTTTGCCAGCGCAAATGCATCATCAGCGTCAGTAGATTTAAGTTGGACAGCAGCAACAGATACAAATTTCAACCATTATGAAATTTGGTACGGATCAAACCAAACAGATGTGCAAGGACGAACAGGAACTGCAGCTGAGTGGGATGACTCAGACGACACAGACTTAACAACCGTAACAACAGCAACAACAACAGTTTCAGCAGACCCAAGAAGCATCTACTTCAAAGTGTTTGCAGTAGATGACTTTGGGAATGAAACAACACTTTCGGATATATTGGTTTCAGTTTCATATACAGGAGGTGAAGATGCAGATATTGGAATCCCAACAAACATTTCTGTGACGGACAATGCGTCAGGAGGAGTAACAATAACTTGGACAGATCCGGACGACAGCGGAAGCACGTACGTACAAGTAATGAGAGGAATCTCTCCATATCCTGTGAACGCATCGCCAATAGCAAACATACCGGTTGGAACGCAGTCATTTACAGACACAACCCCAACAACAGGCCAGATTGTTACATACATGTTGCGTGCATCTGACGGATCTGATTCAGGAGAACTAACCGCTCAGTATGTATTCACAGTTGGAGCAGCAGACGAACCAGAAACAGTAACAGACACCGGTTCATCTGGAGGAGGAGGCGGTGGTGGTGGTTCATCCAGCAATACAGATGATGATGAAGAGGAGGAAGTTGTGGAAGAGGAAATTAAGCTTCCAACTTCATTGGAAGAACTTGGAGTAGTAGCCCCAGACCACTGGTCTGAGGGATATTTGAAGAACCTCGACGAAGTTGAGCAAGTACTAACGCAGGCAGTTGAAACAGAATCTTTTTACGACCTGCTCATAGATATGTTTACAAATCCAGATAAAGGAATGAGCAGAGGACTTGCAGTGCAACTGCTGGTCACGCTCTCCGACTACAATGTTGGAACGATTACTGTTCACTGGCTCATGCAAGGTTTCATAGACGTTACGCAGTCCCATGACCTTGGATCGTACATCCAGTTTGCATACGAGCACAGCTTGATCAACGGATATCCTGATGGAACTTTTGGAGCAGACAATGTTATTAACCGCGCAGAGGCACTCAAGATGGCAATGTATTTCTTTGGGATTGAAGTTGACGCAAATCTTTTTGGGAATGAGCTTCTTGCTGAATACGGCCTTACATCCAATCCATTCTCCGATGTGGATATTGAAGCATGGTATGCGCCGTACGTGATTCACGCATATGACAACGGAGTGGTTCGCGGTTATGGTAACGGAACTTTTGGGCCAGACAACCAGGTGACCTATGCTGAGTTCGTGAAAATCGCTACGCTCATAAATGACATTGAGAATGCTGTTGAACTTGCGAGTGAGCTGGAGTGAGATTAGTTAGGAGTGTATAATCACCCCGATCACGCATTTACGATGCGCATCCAAAATCCATAAGACCACGCATATGAAACTCAAGAAACTCTTTTCTATAATCCTGGTGACTGCACTTTTTGCCAGCGCATTTTCAGGTTGCATCCGTACAAAATTCGGAGGCGGCGGGGTTAGCCCTTCTGAGCAAATCACCCTCACGATGTATGGGCTTTATGACAGCCCTGACATTTATGAACCGCTCATTCAGAGCTACCAAGGTTCAAACACAAACATAACAATTAATTATAAAAAATTCACAGACAGTGAAGATTACCTAGACCTCATTATCAATGAACTTGCAGAAGGTGAGGGGCCAGACATTTTTATGATGCACAACACTTGGGTCCCTAAGCATTACAAAAAGCTAACGCCTGCCCCTAGCACAATTGTAGATCCTGACGTTTTCCGTTCACTTTTTGTGGACATCGCTGGCGACGAACTCATAATCCCCAACGAGGAGAATGTGGAACAGGTTTGGGGTTTGCCACTTTACGTTGATACGCTCGCGCTCTATTACAATGACGAATACATTGAAGAGGTGCTGCCGTCACAGGGGCAACCTTCAAGCACGTGGGAAGGAATCGCGAACGACGTGACTGCACTCAACCGAGACGATCAAAGTTTTTCCAGATTTGAGCGAGCCGGCATAGCGCTTGGACGAAGCGACAATATCCTGCGCGCCTTTGATACGCTCGCAATGATGATGCTGCAGTATGGAGTCGATTTTTATAACGACGACCTGACCGAAGTGATTTTCAATGGCGACCCAAATGCAATTGCCGCGCTTGATCTTTTCACAAGCTTCGCGCTGCCAAGTCAAAAAAATTACAGCTGGAATCAGTACCTAGCTGATGCAGACAGCGCCGAAAAGGAAATTACAACTTTTGCCAGCGGGCAGGTGGCAATGATTCTCGGCTACTCATATATTTACGAGGACATCATCAATGAAATCCAATCTCTCACCGCGCAGGGCGAGGACACAATCGACATCAACGACGTTAAAATTCAAGAAGTTCCACAGGTTTTTGACCCCGAGACTACAGCCGAAACACGAGAAGCCTACGCCAGTTATTTTGTACCAGTCGTGAGCCGAACAAGTGAACATTCACAGGAGGCGTGGGAATTCCTTGCAACCTTGGTTGATGAGGAAAATCTGCGTTACTACAACGAAGAAACTCACAGACCAAGTGCACTCCGCAGCCTCATTGACGAGCAAACTCTCAGCCCAATTTACGGAGTTTTTGCCTCGCAAGTTGGATACGCAGAAAGCTTTCCAATGTCTGATCCAGAAGCTTATGAAGAAGCCTTTCTAAATGCAATCCAGCAAATCCTAGACACTGCGCGAACAGAAGACGTGCTTCGCAACCTTGCAAGCGAAATTCAATCTCTAATCACATCTGACGGCATAAAACCTATATATGTTCCGACTGACTAAACTCAACAAGCTAAGCACCTGGATTAAACTCTGCTTGGGTGCGGCCATATTCACTCTGCCGTTCCAGCTCAATGTTTTTGTGTATGAAGCAATGTGGGGGAGAGGTTTCATCAACCCTTACACTTCCATCTGGCTCAACCTCAGCGACATACTCATTCTCGTAGCAGGAATTCTATTTTTCATCTGGGTTAAGCGCAAAAAACACCAGATCCAAATCGGACAGCCCGGATTTTTCATGATCCTTTTGACGATGATTGCGGTGGCCGGATTATCCATCCTGCTCAGCCCATTCACGGACAGCACTTTCCACTTCTTGCTGCTTGCAAAACTGCTGGAGCTGGTGATTTTTTACCTGTTAATTGTGAACAAAACGCTCTACGCGCGTGACACTCTGGAGATATTCACAATCTCCATGGGCCTACAAGCCCTCATCGCAATAACGCAAGTTGCCTTCCAGCACAGCATCGGCCTTTCGCTACTTGGCGAACCAAGTCTCGGCGCAGACATTGCTCACATTGCAAGGTTCACGTTCAGCGACGCAACCATAATCCGCGGCTACGGAACCATGTCACATCCAAACGTGCTCGGCGGATTTTTAGTGGTCAGCCTTTTCTCCACACTACTCTTTTCTCCACACGCAAAATACGAACGCATGACCCTGCTAATAATTCAATTCCTCGGCCTGCTTGCAACATTTTCGCGCTCCGCAATGCTCGCATTTGTGATCGGACTGTTGATCATCTCCTTTTGGTATTTCAATCACATCAAAACAATCAAAAACAAACTTATACCTATTTCAATAATAACTTTATTCTCCGCAGAACTAATTTTTCTGATCATCTCTAGAGGCTTGGAAATTTGGAACGACCCTGGGGTAATTGAGCGCATTGAGGGCTTCAAAGCAGCCTGGGTCCTTTTCAAGGAATATCCATTTGGCGTCGGATTTGGGCACTTCACGCTCTTCCTTGACCAAATTAGCGCTGCCACGCTGATGCCCTGGGAATATCAACCAGTTCATAACATTATCCTTCTCACGATGAGCGAAGCCGGAGCAATCGGACTAATTGGCATTGTGGGCGCCACCATCTTCGCGTTCTTCAAACTATTCCAAAAAAGAAAACGTCTACTGACCCGCGGTCAACTTTTCAAAAAAAGAATCCTGGTCGTAATTTGCCTCTCGCTTGCCCTCATAGGAATGATTGATCATTACATTTTTACCCTAGACCAAGGTCGCTTCTTGCTCATTTTAAGCTTTGCAATTGTTTCACGTTTCACTGACGACCCACGGCATGTACTTCCAATTAGGAGGGGAGAGAAGCTGAGCAAAATTCTTTCTGCCCAATGACGAATGGATCCGCATGCAGGCATTGCTTCCCCTCAAGCTGGAGTTGCTTTACCTTTATGTTACCATCAGAAGTCCCAATGAAAAGATCCTTGCCTTCACACCCAACTTCGCCAGGAACCAGCTCACCACCAAGACCCTCATCATCAATTTCAACATCCACAAGTTTCAAACGCTTTCCATTGTACTCTGTAAAAACACCAGGCCAAGGAGTATAAGCACGGAATGCACGTAAAACCTCAATCGCAGTTTTTTTGAAATCTACAGCACCATCCGCGCGGCTGATTTTTTTACAATAACTCGCCTCAGCTTCATTCTGCGCTTGGAACGCAGCCTCACCAAGTTCCGCAATCCGCACAAGCTCTTCCGGTACAAACTCTGCCGCCAAGCTCGCTAAATTGTCATGCAAAACTCCAGCTGTAATCCCGCCAGAAATACCCACCTTGCGCACAGCAGAAACCGGACCTGCATCCATTTCCTTCACCATTTTCATAACGCTAACCCCACTTTCCGCATCACCATTCAAAATTGCTGACTGAATAGGGGACGCGCCACGATACTTTGGCAAAACAGAAGTATGCACATTAACAGGTGCAATCTTCGCCAAACCCAACCAATCCTCATTCAAAATCTGCCCATAAGCAAAAGTCAGTAAAAAGTCAGGCCGCGGAGCATCACCACTCTCACTGCCCTCACCAACAAACTGCTCAAGCAAATCCTTCGCCGCAGACAACTTTTCTGGCTGATAAACAGGAATTCCCATTTTTTTTGCAGTATCAGCAGCCGGTGGCGACTTCATTTTCATACTCCTACCTGCAGGCTTGTCCGGCTGACAAATCAGGCCAATAACCTCAAAACGTGCATCATCATGCAAACGCCTCAGAAGAGGAATTGAAATTTCGGCACTGGAGAGAAAAAGAAGTCTGTGTAAGCTCATAAGTATCTGCTAAGATTGGAACCATGATCATTGTACCTTTTGATTGCCAACTCTGCCAACTTTATGAAGGCCGCACCCGAATTGTGCCCGGCCACGGAGACCCCAAATCCAAAATAATGTTCATAGGTGAGGGGCCAGGGAAGAACGAGGACCAAAAAGGTCTGCCTTTTGTTGGTGCCGCAGGAAAATTCCTAGACGAACTCTTGGACTCCATCAAGTTAAAGCGCAAAGACGTCTTCATCACAAACATCGTTAAATGCCGCCCACCAAACAACCGTGACCCGCTACCCGAGGAAATCTCAATGTGCAGCCAAACCTATCTCGTGAAACAAATCGAAGATATGAATCCGCTGCTGATTGTACCCCTCGGCCGCCACGCAATGAATTTCTTCTTCCCGGATGCAAAAATCTCAAAAGTGCACGGACAATGGAGTAAAGGTCGCAAAAAAGACGGCAGCGTACAGAACTTTTTCCCCATGTATCATCCAGCTGCAGCTCTCTACAACGGCAGCATGCGCGAAGTCCTAAAGAAGGACATGGCCCTTATCCCCGCAATTTTAGAAAAATTAGAAAATGAATAACACGCCACAAAAAGGAAGCTTGCTCAGCATCCCTCACTACAAAATTCTCACAATCATCGCCCTAGCCACACTCGTGAGTTGGGCCTCATGGCTACTTGTAGTCCTGAAACTCGACCCTTACGAATCCACAGACCTAGCTCTCAGCCTATTTTTCATCAGCATCGTGCTGGCCTTAACCGGAACTTTCACAGTCATACTTTTCTTCCTGAAAAAGTGGCGAACGCAAAACAAAGTCTACGTCAAACACGTAACAATTTCGCTCCGCCAAGGCCTCCTGCTCAGCCTCTGCACCTCAGTGTGCCTCGCGCTCTTGATGCTCGGCCTGCTCCGAGTTTGGAACGGACTTTTACTTGTAGCTTTAATGACCCTGACTGAATTTTATTTCAGTAGCAAGGATGAAATTGCTTAACTAATAAAGGTAAAGTCTTATGAAAATAGCAGTAATTTTTGGAGCCGGAGCTTCTTTCGATTCACAGAGACCGACAGGTAAGTCAATAGACCAAAGGTGGCGACCACCACTGATGAAAGACTTACTCTCTACGGAAAACATAGGGAAAATCTCAAATTACGGATTCCTAAATACTCTTGCCTCACGTCTTAGAGGAGAACATGTTAGCTCTGGAGGTAAATTTGAAGAATTCCTCAGTAAAAGATATTCTGACTTAAAAACAAATAAATTTAAAGAAGCTGGTGATAGTGCATTCGTAAGAAGCCTGGTAGATATGATCTTTTATTTACAAGAATTTTTTGGCAATTGTTCAAGAACTTACATTAAAAGAACATCAAACTATCATGATTTAATAGGTAGTCTAATCGACCACTATGAAGATATCTTATTCATCACTTTCAATTACGACTGCTTGTTGGAAAAGGCACTCGAAGAAAGCTGCGGATATACATACAAGAGTATGTCCAGTTACATAGAACACCCACACAAATTGATCAAACCACATGGGTCATGTAACTGGGCGTATCAATTAACAAACACAAGATCCTTTTCTCAAAGTAATTTAGCAATGCTAAATGCTAAAGAGTTATTTCTCTTACTAGAGAACTTAAAAGTAAAAGACTTAAGCCTTAGTGACACAACCTCAAGAAGAAGAACACAAATGTTCCCATGTATGGTGCTGCCAATTAACGCGACTGCAGGAGTTTTTAAAAAAGATTTTGTATGCCCACAAGAACACACTGACCATATGACTGAAATGCTAAACGAGGCTGATGTGATACTAATCATAGGTTGGAGCGGCAAAGAAGATCACTTTGGCAAAATTCTAACTAAAGCCTATGCGAACAAGGAAAAAGAAATTATCGTTGTAGATAAAGCTGAAGATGCAATACGAGCCAACCTGAGTGCATATATCCCAGTAAAAAACGTCAAGTTTGTGAAAGGAGGCTTCAGTGGAGCCTTAACTGGAACAGAATTAAACAATCTGATCTTCCAATCAGATTAGAACCAATACTCCACTCCACCTATAAACCTGAAATGCGACAGTGGGAAAATCACCGCCCTAACCTCTCCTTCAATCAAATCAATATCAAGGAAAGGGGAGCTTTTATCGTCACACCCAACCTGTTGGAAACAACGCCTGGCATCACTGCTGCGGGTTCTGTTATCACCGAGAACAAAATATTCGCCCTCCGGAATCTCATAAGTTTCCGCCGCTGTTTGATATGGATTTGTATTGCCCAAATTATCCTCATTCAAATATTCAGACTCATCAAGTTCAAGCATCTCGCCACTCTCATCTGAAACATAAACCAAGCCACCTTTAATCTTCACAGTTTCGCCCGGCAAACCAATCACACGTTTAATATAATATTCGCCATCCTCGCCGTAGGGCGCCTGAAAAATCACAACATCGCCGCGCTGAAGATCCGTTGGACTCCAGCCAAAAATATCCCACGTGGAAAGCCGCGAAACCAAACTATATTCGCCATTCCCAGAAATACACTCTTCGTCATAAACATTAAAAGTATCACACATAGAAGGCCCGTGAATCTGGAAAGGTGCCACAAAAAAAGCGCGAATCAAAAGCACCAAAATCACAACCACAAAAACATCCGTCAGGATGTCGAAAAGGAAGCGGGACAAGATAAAGTCTTTATTCGTGTTTTTTTTCATATTCATGTAAAATACCGACGACAGATTATCAAGAATTCACCCCGCGCACAAATGATAATAGATGACATCGCCTTCAGAGCTCTGCTAAACAAAGGCGAAGTGATAAGATACGTCGGCCACATCCACCCCTTCACAATCTACCCACAACTTTTTAAAGTTTTATTGGTTGGGCTCGCAATGCCAATTGCCGGATACCTGCTTTTCCCACCTTTTTATGCGATTTGGATTGGCTGGGCACTAGTAGGGCTTATGCTGTTTGGATACCGCGTTACGCAGTGGTATTTGGACGCTTGGGTCGTGACAAATTACGCCGTAATTGACCAAGACTGGAATTCATTTTTCGACAAAAGTACAACGCGAATTGAGTTCGGGAATATTGAAGGCATGACAAATGAAGTAAAAGGTTTTTGGGGAACGATTTTACGCTACGGAAACATACAAATTGAACATATGAGCGGAGAACCTGTGATGCTCAGCAACGTTGCAACCCCTCGTAAACTGGAAAAACATATTGTGAAACATCAGCAAGAATTCATGGAAAGACGAAATTTTGAAGACCATTCAAAACTCCAAGACCTTCTCACAGGTCTATTGCGCTCCACACATAAAAAAGGGTAAGCTCCAAACATGTCAGAATTCGAAGCAGTTATCGGTCTGGAAATTCACGCACAGGTCTCCACAAAGACAAAGATGTTTTGTGGCTGTGACAACGACTCTTTTGCTAAGCAAGCAAATATTAACGTTTGCCCAATTTGCATGGGCTTTCCTGGAGTCCTGCCAGTGCCAAACAAAGATGCAATTGAAAAAGGAATCAAGGGCGCACTCGCGCTACACTGCGACATCCCTGCTTTTTCAAAATTCGACCGCAAAAATTACTTTTACCCAGACCTACCATACGGCTATCAAATCTCTCAGTTTGACGAACCGGTTTCCGAGAGAGGCTACGTTGAGATCATTCTAGAGGACGGTAAGAAAAAAGTCGGCGTAACTAGGCTTCACCTGGAAAACGACGCCGGAAAGCTGACTCACACAGCAAACGGAACGCTTCTCGACTTCAATCGGGCAGGCACACCACTTGTGGAAATTGTATCTGACCCAGACATGCACAGCGCAAAAGAGGCTCGCATCTACGCAGAAACCGTACAAAAAATTCTCCGTTACGCAGGCAGCTCAGATTGCGACATGGAAAAAGGAATGATGCGTTTTGACGCCAGTGTTTCCATACGCCCAAAAGGGGAGGATAAACTTTACCCTCGCGCCGAAGTAAAAAACCTGAATTCTTTCCGCTCGCTCGAGGGCGCAATCAATTACGAAATAGCCCGACAAACTCAGCTTCGCAAAAAAGGCGCTCCGCTTGCAGGCGAACAAACCATGGGTTGGGATGACAACAAACAGGAAACCCGCGTTTTACGTGAAAAAGAAAGTGCAGCTGATTACCGTTATTTCCCAGAACCTGACATTCCGCCAATTGAGATTTCACCTGAAATGCTAGCCGAATGGAAAGAGCAAATAGCAGAACTTCCAACTGAAAAATACGAACGTTTTATTAGCGAATTCGGAATTTCCGAGGCAGAAGCGTTGTTCTTCTGCGAAGACATCCAAGTTGCAAATTTCTTTGAAGAAGTTGCAAAAACTAGCGGAAATGCAAAAGCAGCAAGTTCATTCGTAGGTACAATTTTGATCAAACGGCTCAAGGATGCAGGCCTAAACGTAGCAGATTCAAAAGTAACTACCGCGCACCTTGTGGAGCTAATTAAACTCATAGATGAAGGTGCCATTTCAAACAATGTCGCAAAAACTGAAGTCTTTGATGAAATGATGAACAGTGGTCAAATGCCTGCCAAAATCGTAGAAGAAAAAGGCCTAGCCCAGGTCAGTGACAGCAGCGCCATCGAGGCAATGTGCCAAGCCGCAATCGACGCAAACCCCCAAGCCGCCGCCGACCTCAAAGCCGGCAAAGACCGCGCGCTCGGCTCGCTCGTAGGCTTCGTTATGAAAGAAAGTAAAGGCCAAGCAAATCCAAAAATGGTTAATGACATTTTGCGCAAACTTCTGCTATAGTATCCCCGTACACTCCACAATTTAACTCCTCGCCATGGAAGCTCTTGAAATCTTATACCTTACCGTATCGGTCTGTATCGCACTTTTGACGATTTTCGTATCCATCACTCTCATCTACATGATGTTCATTCTTCGCGATGTTACAAAAATTGCAGACAATGTAAGAGATATCGTAGAGAAGGTTGACAGGTACATCACAAAGCCAATCCTCATGACAAAAAGCGTGATTGATTTTGTAGCACCATTCATTCACACAGCAGAAGAAAAAATCACTACTCGGAAGCGAAAAAAGAAATCATAGGAAAAGAAATTAGCGCTCTCCAGATACGTTTACCACGAGTTTTAGGCTGCAAGCAAAGCCGCCACAACCACTCTAGTCCAGTTTTGCGCATCCATTTTGGTGCACGCTGAACGCTGCCACTCCAAAAATCAAATGAACCTCCAACTGCCATAATCGTATGTAACTTTGAAAGTCGGCTCAAGTATTTTGCAATCCAAATCTCCTGTTTAGGGGCGCCATAAGCAACAAACAAAACCTCCGCACCACTGGCCATCACCATCTCTACAGTTTCAAAAGATGGATCCTTGGACGAATAACCCGCAATCAGCAGGGTAGGGTATTTTTGCTTAAATGCAGCCGCTGTCTTGCGCGCAACACTATCCACAGCCCCTAGGAAGAAAACTTTCTTACCTTCCTTTGCCGCAAATTTCACCACCTCATTCATAAAGTCAGACCCATGAATCACTTCTGGAATTTCCCGCTTAAAAGGCTTCTTCCAGAACAAGAAAACCAAAAGCGCAGGCAAGTAAAGTGCGAACCTTCGCCATTTTTTTTTAAGCCGCAAAAGTGTTGAAACAAATTGCAGTCCGTGCCCATCAGGAATATTCAGCGTCGATTTTCTAAGTGCGCGCCTCAAGTGCTTGTTCTTCCGCGCTTCCAGAAGAATTTCTGGATTCGGCGTAAAAATAATCTGCTTTTTACTTAACGCTGCAATCGCATCTTCCTTAGATATCGCATCAATTTTTATCCCAAGTAGTTTCATTTCGGGCAATAGTAATAATATTCTTGCCGGAAAGGAGACTAGCACACTTGCCATTTTTCGCATAGGTCTGCGCCACAAGCGCAAATCCAGCCTTCTTAAGAAGCCGCCTAAGCCGACGCATCGTGAAAGCATAATAGTAACGCTTCACCCTATTTTGCCATGGCACCAAAAGCCCACGCAGGCCATAGCGGGGACAGCAAGCAAGCCTCAGCGCCGCCCTCAAAAACAGCGTCCAAAAACGCGGCTGCCACAAGTTCCAGTTGGTCATAAAAAGGCATCCACCATCCTCAAGCAAGTCATGCCAATCGCGAAGCGTAGCAAGCTGCTGCCGCGGCGGAATATGATGAAAAGAAGCAATCGCAAAAATCGCACCAAACTTTTTGCCGGCCAAACCTGGCTCCGCACCAAAGTCACTCATATCTGCCACCAAAAAATCAGCCTTTGCATGCTTTGCTCGCGCAATTCCTATCAGTTTTTCAGATTGATCCACGCCCAAATACGAGCCGTAACCGTGCTTCTCCAAAAACTCCAAAAGCCGGCCATTCCCGCAACCAAAATCCAAAATATCCGCACTCGCATCATAATGTGGCAAGAAAAAGTCAAAATCCTTCCACAGCGAATGCCGCGTTCCGGAAAACGAATCTGCAATTTCATTGTAATCTTCCTTGACCTTTTCTTTGATTCTTCTAGAGTGCATATGACTTTTAAATGATTTTCAAACTATTTTTAGCAAAACCATGACTGACCCCAGAGAGAATAACCTGAAAAAATTCATAAAACAAGCCTCCGAACTTGGCATTACAACCGAAGACCAACTTCATCGGCTCAAAAAAACATATGCGCGTGAACATGGTGTAAGTTTGCCAACAAATTGGTCTTTGCAAGCAGCATACGAAATTCTAATCACAGAAGGTTGGGGAGGGGACAGCAAACTGCAACGCCTCATGCGGAAACGCAAAATCCGCACGCTGTCCGGCGTATCAATCCTCACAACCCTGACCAAGCCATATAGCTGCCCAGGGAAATGTGTTTTTTGCCCAAGCGAACCAGGCATGCCAAAGTCATACCTCTCAAACGAACCTGGTGCCATGCGCGCCGTGCTTGAAGATTTTGATCCAAGCGCCCAAGTCCTGACACGCCTAGACAGCCTCTCAAAACAAGGCCACGAAACAGACAAAATTGAAATGATCGTACTAGGCGGAACCTTTTCCGCATACCAGCGCGACTATCAAGAAGAATTCGTCAAAGCACTTTTTGATGCCTGCAATAGCGGCCCAGCGGACGCGCAAAACGCAACCTCCGTTGCCGCCGCAAGCCTTGAAGAATCACATCGCATAAACGAAACCACCAAGCACAAAATCATAGGTCTCAGCCTAGAAACGCGCGCCGACCAAATTACAGAAGAAGAGGTCAGGCACATGCGCCAACTTGGATGCACAAAAGTTCAAATGGGCGTACAGCACTTAAGCAATGAAATCCTCGCGCTCAACAAACGCGGCGAAACCGTAGAAGACGTGATGCACGCATTCCAACTTCTCAAAGATGCCGGCTTCAAGATTGCTGCGCATCTCATGCCAAATCTTCCTGGCAGCACGCCGGAGCAGGACGTGCAAATGATCCGCGACTTTTTTGCTCGCCCAGAATTCCGCACCGACCAAATCAAACTTTACCCCTGCGTTGTAACGCCGTATTCGGAACTTGAGCAGTGGTGGAAAGATGGCAAGTACCAAAGCTACGACGACCCAACACTTATGCGCATCCTCCTGGAAATGAAAAAAGCAGTGCCTGAGTATGTCCGCATCGAGCGCCTTTACCGCGATATCCCTGGCGAATCAATTCTAGCCGGCAGCCAAAAAACAAACATGCGCCAACTTCTTCACGACCAAATGAGAAAGGACGACGTGCATTGCCGCTGCATCCGCTGCCGCGAAATAAAAGGGGAGGAGTACGACCCAGATGGAACCGAGCTCCGCATTCTTCCATACGACTCATCCGGCGGAAAGGAGTTTTTCATATCTTTCAATGACGCCAAGCGTGACAAAATCTGTTCGTTGCTTCGCCTCCGATTTCCTTCCCAGCACTTTTCCGGCAAACCGCATTTCATCCCAGAACTTGAAGGCGCTGCAATCATTCGTGAAGTCCACACTTACGGCGCACAAGTTAGGGTAGGGGACACATCCGGTGATGCATCACAACACGCAGGCCTCGGCCGCCGCATGCTGGAAAAAGCCGAGGGGCTCAGCCGCGAGGCAGGCTTCAAACGCATCGCAGTAATCGCTGGAGTAGGCACGAGAAATTACTATCGCAAATGGGACTACGAACTTGAAGGTACTTATATGGTGAAGGATCTTTAAACCGCTTCGTCCAAAAGTTCAAAATCATCCATACCTCCTTCGGACTCCATCTCACCAATAACCTCTTGTGCTGCGTGGAATTGGTCTTCATTCAATCCAAGAGCAGTCATCAAGATACTGTCTTTATCCATGATTCTTGCAACTTCATCTTCCTTAGCATTCACAACGCGCTCAGTCATGCCAATAACACCGTAGAATTTTTTATCGTAAACAATATCACGCTTGAAAGTAACAAAATTCTCAAGTTGATTCTCAACACCGCCACCCTTTTGTTCTTCAATTCTACCCAGCAAAGCTTTAACAGTCACATAACGTGGATCATCTTCAATAGTCCTGTGCTCGTCCTCCGCCCAAGAATCAGCGGTGTCATAAGCAAGAAGACTCGAACAATGTGCCTTTTGTTCAGGCGTCAAATTCTCTTCACCAATCTCCTTAATAATTACGCCATACAAATCAAGACCGATCGAAGTAATATACCGCTTCTTAACATTATAGTCACAAATTGACTTATCAATCCAATCCTCATTAATCAACTGCTCTTTCAATTCAGCTACTTCGCCCCCATCACCTTCAGACTCAGCCTCATTGATTTTACCTTGAATGTCTGAATTCCATACAGCAATTGCCTGCTCAGGAGTTCTTTGCTCACGATTATAACCAAATGCAGGCTTAGCCTTGTAAAATCCTTTCCAGACTTGCCCTCCCAAAAGATAAGTTTCACTCATAAAGTGCTGCTTCATATCGTCATTCCATTTCCAAAGTCCAATATCAAATAAAGACCCAGCAGTAAGCATATGTAAGTTAGGAGCTAAAGCCCCCTTTGCAACATTAGCCGCAACACCTGAAGCACCTTCGCGCTGCCTTAAGAATTTAGCAGCAGCAGTCTCAGAAAGTTCAAATCCAACAACACCAGCAACAAACACACCAAGCCCAACTAATGCCTTACCCCACCAAGGGCCTGGGGCTCTCAAGCCCATTGGCAATCCAAGCCTTGCTGCCGCCATAACTCCTAAACGACCACCAGCCACGGCACCTCCAGTACCAGCAGCGGCCAAAACAATTGCAGTTCCTTTTTCTTTATCGTGATACATGGCATTACAAGTCCAGTAAGCCATAAGCAGAAGAGCAGAGTAAGAAAGGGTACGTCCAGCATTTTCCTTCAAAAACTTCTGAACCCCAGGGAACATTTCTTTAAGTTTATCCGTCGGTATCTTATTGAAGCCAAGTTTCTCGGCCATCATATACGAGAACCTGTTAAACTTAGCAAAAGTTACATGCCTCAAGCTTGGTGTACTTTCCATTAATTTACCACCACTTTTAGCCTGCACTTGCCTCACATGTTTAACAAATTCATCCCACTCCATACCAAACCTTTCCTTAACAATACGGCGTAAAGACTCAAGTGTATCATCACCAATACGTCCCTTGAGTGCCGATCTGAATTTATCAAAATCATGTGCGTCAGGATGTGTTGCAATCGTTTCAAACTCTGAAAGTTGAATCTTTTCAAAGATTCTGATCATATCATCCCAATACGACAATCTACTTGCGTAAAAATCACCAGCAATCGGTGTTTCAGCCTTAACATGAAATCGCTTACCCCAACTTTCTCTATAAGACTTGGCCCTGCGCGCCCAAGTCTGAGCATTGGTCCTACCCATTTTGCCTGAGAAAAAAGAATCTAAAAGTCTTTTTTCGCTATAAGCTAAACCATTCTTAGCTTCCCACATAAAACGCCCCCAACTTAAAGGTCTCAAATGTCTGGAACCGGGAGCTACTACATTTGCAACACCACGAATACGAGAAGCAATTCCAGTGCCAGTAAATGCCATATGAACACCACGAGCAGCTTCATTCAGAACAAGCCCCTTAACAGCAAATCCTGAAATAGCCAAGCCTAATCTGCTCACATCAGCATCTTCCTCACCATAAATATTCATTCCTTCCTCCCCAATTGCTACTGCATCCATAGCAACACCCCAAATAACTTCTTTATATCCGGTCCCCCATATCATCAAACCGTCAAACACATCTCTATCAGTATTGCCCTCGGCAATATCCAGGGCCGCCACCTCTGCACGCATATTTTTCACATCTTTAATAGCAGTACGTATATCTCTGTAAACCTCATTCATTTTTGCAACATGCTTTCTAAGCTTAACTTTTTCCTCCTTAGACAAAGGCTTACCAGCCTTAAGTTTTTCAAAAAACTCACGTCCTTCTTCCAGAGCAGTCAGATCTTCAGCAATAGCAGTCATTTCATCCTCTTCAGTCTTACCAAAGAGCACATTGTACTGCTCCCTTGTAGCCACCATATCGGCAGGATCAATTTCGTCCTCAGGAATAATTGAGTGAAAAGTCTTTACAAGAACTTCCTTCATTCTCGTCATACGATCAGGAACTGTAGACTGCAAATCTAAAAGCTCTTGATTTACTGACAAATGTAATTTACGGAGAAGCTCAACATCTTCCTCTAAAAGAACATCCTTATCCTTAATCCCTTCTGTCTGAGACATTAAACCTTTAGTTTCTTTATTTAATTCGCCAGCAAGTTTGTCTCGGCCTGTTTCTTCACCAGCTTCAGCTCTATCTCCTGCAGCTTCAGCCTCATGAGGAGGAGAGGCTATGTCAAATATATACAGTTCAGTAAAAGCAAATTGCAACACTTCATTCATCGTTTTCCCATCAGCACCCTCCAAATTTGCACGAATTACCTGAATATCATTATCCGTAAAATAATTACGAATTTTTTTCTCCGATTCAACCTGCTCTGGCGACTCAAAAAGCCCACCCAAAATAGGTAACTTGCCAAACTTAGATGCTACTAGGGAAGTAGTTCGATCCAGATCAGCATCTATAAAATCCTTAAACTTAACCGGACCAAGCACCCAAACGTGCTTTTCTTCCACTCCAAAATATTTCGCATAACGTTCCTGACGACTTTTTTCATTCCCGGACCTAGGCCCATGAATAAATGTAGCAATAGCCTCATCTGGATGTCCCCTCAAAAGCTCCACAAGCGCAGCAATAGCTTTATTGTCATAAATGCCCTCATGACCATTTTTCTTTAAAAATTTTTCAACTTCATCAATACTCAAAATGCTTCCGGCTGTAATCACACCGAGGCTAGCAATCAAAGCAGGCCCAGCAAGCTTATCAAAGAAACCAGTGATCTTATCAACAAAACCAAAGAATTTCTTACCATGCACCTTCTTACCAGCAGCTTCTCTCTTTTGCTGCCTTTCTCGAAGTTTCTTATACGCCAAATGTAGAATACGTGCTCCAGCATAAGCGCCAATTGCAAGACCAGCTGTGGTCATAATAGGGTTCTTTTCCATCCAATCACGCATTTTTGTTTTCTTTCCTTCTTTTCCATCATTCACTTGACGAACTTCATCCACTACCTCCGAAGCTGGACCAGTCAATTTCTTGGCTTGTTCAACAACTTGCGGGTAAACTTCGTCCAAATAAGCTTTCACCCACTTGGTTCCACGTTGCCCATGCAAATATTTCAAAGTCTGCACCAAAGGCACTACTCGAGCATCCCTTTTATTTGTAGAAGGGTCTTTCATGAGATAAATCCCCATCCAAGCCGCCTCCAAATTCGTTGGGTCCAAATCTGGCTTTTCAGCCATAACCCTAGGTAAAACATAAAGCAGCTCGTCTGTCAAAAACGCCAGCGCAGCCACCTTTGATTCATCCAAAACATCTGGGCTTTTCTTCAATACTGCCAGATTGGAACTCAAGGTTTCAACATCTTGATCGCTAAGCATAGAACGAAGCAGTTCAACCCGTTTTCGCTCATTAGTTTCTGCTTCAAGTTTAGCTAAAAGACCTTCTGCTACTTCAGGCGCAGTTTCCGCTCTTAACTTATCAAGTAACCGGTCAGCCTCTGACTTCCCTTCATCCTCAACAGCTTCAACCACACCCGGCGGGGGAGCGTTTTCAGGGGAGGCTTCTGGATTAACTCCAGAACCATCATCGTGATAAATTCTTTTACTGCCCATACGTAGATAATTTATATCTAAGTATTATAGCAGATTTTGCAGGTTAAAGAAAGGGGAAGAGGGGAGTTAATCCTCCTCCACACTTAGTCCCGCACAATATATCTTGTGCGAAGCTTACCCAGAGTAATACATAGCACCATCAAGACCATCTCTATAATGCCCCTGCATGTTTGCCAACTCTTCAGCTGCTGCAGCCTCATTTCCTGTATTTTGTGCAGCTCTAATACCGTCCATCTCAGTCAATGCCTCTGGATCCACCACTGGATGTAACATTTCACTAGCATTACTACCGTCACCGTTGTATAAACCTTTCATTTGGAAAAAGTTAAAAATTAGTACCCAAACGTATCACAAACCCAAGCATTGTCAAATCTGCTGAAAAACCTTCGATTTAAGCGCCGCAAATTTTAAAAACGGTTTGCTATACCACCGCGGCAGCCATTTTAGCCTCAATTTCGGCGATTTTAACCTGGAAGCTGCCATAGGTCCCAAGTTCAGGATCTTGGTCCACCAATTGCTGTGCGCGCGCTCGCACGCGCTCCAAAAATGTCGTATCGCTCAAATCTGCCATACGCAAATCCGGAATTCCACTTTGTCGAACACCATAAACTTCGCCAGGTCCACGCATCATTAAGTCAAATTCGGCCAAATCGAACCCTGAACTATATTTGGACATATAATTCAGTCTTTGCAAGGCGTCCGGCGAGCTGGTATCTGAAAACAGGAAACAATACGACTGATGTTTGCCCCTTCCAACTCTCCCCCGAAATTGATGCAATTGCGCCAAACCAAAGCGATCCGCGCCCTCAATTATCATAATTGTTGCGTTCGGCACGTCTATTCCAACCTCAACAACAGATGTAGACACCAAAATATCTATCTCCCCTGCCCCGAAGCTCTTCATCACTTCTGACTTATCCTCCGACTTCATTCGTCCATGCAAAAGTGCCAACTTATGTTGCGGGAAAACCGCTTCAGAAAGCCGTTTATACTCCTCAGTAGCCGCTTTTACAGAAATAGCCTCTGATTCTTCAACAAGCGGACATATGACAAAAACCTGACGACCCTTTGCAACCTGGTCAGAAACCCAAAAATAGGCATCATCGCGCTTTTTTTCCGGCACAATGCGTGTAACAATTTCCTGCCGGCCTGGAGGCAATTCGTCCAAAATTGAAATATCCTGATCGCCATAAACCGTCAGCGCAAGCGTGCGCGGAATTGGCGTTGCAGACAAGCTGAGAAGATGCGGACAGCTATGCGTACGGAGCATGTCGCGCTGTTTCACACCAAAACGATGTTGCTCATCAACAACTGCAAGCCCCAGCCGCGCAAACACAACATCCTCTTGAATTAGCGCATGAGTCCCAATCACCAAATCACAAGTCCCTGTAGCCATTTGTCGCATAACGTCATCACGCTCCGACCCCTTAACTGAACCTGTTAAAAGTTGGATATTGAAATCAAAAGGTGCAAGCAATTTCATAAGCCCCCTATAATGCTGACGCGCCAAAATTTCCGTGGGCGCCATGAGCGCACTTTGCGTGCCAGCCAACTTAGCAACGTAAATTGCAGCCGCCGCAACCACAGTTTTCCCAGCACCAACATCTCCTTGCATCAAACGAATCATGGGGTGATCTTTTTGCATGTCGGCAAGAATTTCATCAGTCACACGCTTCTGAGCGCCAGTGAATTCAAACGGAAGCGCTTCCAAAAATGGCGCCAAATCCAGGCCATGCAAAACTTCATCTTGAGTCTCAAATTTTTGCTGCCAACGCCACTTACGCCGCAGAGCCAAAAACTGCAAAATGAAAAGCTCATCAAACGCGAGTCGCTCTTTTGCCTTTTCCAAATGCTCCTCGTCATCTGCAAAATGCGCATGATAAACCGCATCCGCAAAACCCATGAGGCCTTCCTCCTCAATAATCCACTGCGGCATATATTCATCAAAAAACTTTGCGTATGGCAGCAGTTTGTAAATCTTCTCGCGAAGCCACTTACTCGTGATCTCTTCACTCTCCGGATAAACCGGAACAATACGCCCAGTGTGCAGCAAAATATCCTTGGGTCGCTCATATTTTGGACTCGCCAGCGAAGACTTCCCAGCCTGAAACTGCAATTTCCCAGTCAGAATGATTTCGCTCCCCTTAAAAAACATTTCCTTAATATGCGGCTGGTTAAACCACATCACCGGCAGCTGCCCAGTTTCGTCCGCCACAACCGCTTTGGTAATCACCTTTCCGTGCCGCGTCCGAATATTAAAAATAGACTTCACCTTCGCACAAATCACGTTCACTTCGTCCGTCCGCGCGTCAACAATTTTGGTAAATTCTTGCTCATCACGATACGCCCGCGGAAAGTAAAGCAGCAGGTCTCTAAGAGTACGGATCCCCATATCACGCAACTTGCTAATGTATGAGTCTCGCGTGCCGAGCATTCTGGCATCAAGCCTTCGATTGATCATCCTAGATGATTATTTTTTCTTTTTAAGGAAAATCCTAATAAATTTGCGTTTTCCAACCTGGATAAGCAACTTTTTACCTTTTGGGATTTTAACGGAAAAACTCACTTCACCAATTTTCTTTCCATCGATTTTCACCGCGCCACCTTGAATCAAACGACGCCCCTCACTCTTTGTTGGAATCATTTTCAAAACATCCAAAAGCGTAACAATATCCGCACCAACTTGCTTTTCATTCACCGCAACTTCATCAATTTCGTCCGGCAATTCTTTCTTTTGAAAAACCGTTTCAAAATGCGCTCGGCCCTTAGCCGCCGCAGCTTCACCGTGATGAATTTTGATAATCACTTCCGCAAGCTCCATCTTCAAGTTCCGTGGATTTTCTCCGCCTTCAAGCCGCGCCTTAAACGCCAGCCACTCCTCATGCATCATGCGTCCAGCAAGCTCCGCGTACTGCAGAATTGCCTCGTCCGGAATGGACATCACCTTTCCAAAAATCTCCTCCGGCGCCTCGTCCACACCAATGTAATTCCCAGTCGTCTTCCCCATTTTCATAGTCCCATCCGTGCCAACCAAAATCGGCATAGTGATCACATTTTGCGGCACCTGCCCATACGCACGCTGAATCACGCGCCCAGCAAGCATGTTAAAAGTCTGATCCGTACCACCAATTTCAACATCTGCCTTCAACGCAACCGAGTCGTAACCCTGCATTAACGGATACATAAATTCATGCACCGCGATTGGTTTGTCCGCCTTGATGCGATCCTGGAACATGTCACGTTCAAGCATCTGCGCAACTGTAAATTGCGACGCCAGCTGCACAACATCCGAAAAAGTCAGCGGCGCGAGCCAATCCGCATTCCAACGAACCTCAACCTTATCTACTTCCAAAATCGGCGCAACCTGCTTGAGATAATGCTTAGCATTCTTTTCAAGCTCCTTTTGCGTGCGCATTTCACGTGCCTTGTCTTTCCCAGTCGGATCGCCAATTTGACCTGTAAAATTTCCAAAAAGCAGCACGATTTGATGCCCAAGCTTCTGCAATTCACTCAATTTATGAACCACAACGGCGTGCCCCAAATGCAAATCGAATCCGGTCGGGTCAATCCCCAGCTTAATTCGCAGTTTTTTCCCACTCATCAGCTTCTTCTTCAAATCCTCGCGAACAATCACGTCAGAAACTCCAAGTTTCAAAAGTTGCTCAATTGCCTTTTCATCAGTATTAATAGTCATATTTTTCTGTTATATTAATGCCCGATCAGATTAGCAAACCAAGGACGCAAATGCAATTTCAAGTCATAAAAATCGCTGAAAAAAATACAGGCCAACGCCTAGACAGCTTCCTTGCAAAAAAGCTAGATATATCACGTAATCTTGTGAAACGACTCGTCCAAAGTAAGGACATTTTGGTCAACAAAGAACAGCCAAAAAAGAGCGGCATCAAGTTGCACACCGACGACGAACTTGCATACCGCCTACCAGAAGCAAAATCCGGAAAACTCATGGCTGAGAAAATCCCGCTAACCGTCATTTTTGAAGACAAAAACCTGCTCGTAATCAACAAGCAAGCCGGCATTGTTATCCATCCGGACAAATCTGGCCACGACAGTGGAACAATTGCAAATGCGGTGCTCGCTCACTGTAAAAATCTCAGTAAAATCGGTGGCGAAAAACGTCCGGGAATTGTTCACCGCCTAGACAAAGACACTTCTGGCGCGCTCTTAATTGCGAAAAACGACAAAACTCACGAAAAACTTTCAACACTTTTTCAAGAACGCAAAGTAGAAAAAACATACCTTGCACTTGTGAAGGGCCACCTCAAAACCAAGGAAGGACGCATTGAGGCACCAATAAAACGTGACAGCAAACACCGCAAACAGATGGCAATTTCAGGTCAGGGCAAGAACGCAATCACAACTTTCCATGTCCTTGAAGAATTTGAACTCACAGATAAATTGGCCGCCAGCCTACTCGAAGTAAAAATTGAAACCGGCCGCACCCACCAAATCCGCGTCCACATGGCATCAATTGGCCACCCAGTTATCGGCGACTCCAAATACGGCGACAACAGAACTAACCAAATTTTCAGGCAGAAATACGCCCTCACCCGCCAATTCCTCCACGCAAAAAATCTGAAAATCGACGGCAAAGAGTTTGAGGCTGAGCTCAAAGAAGACTTGGCACAAGTCCTCAAAAAAATCACCCCCTAACCACAGCCCATGTCCAACGAAACAATTTTCATTCTGCAAACTCTCGTCTCCCTTGCACTCACACTTTTTGCATTCCGAATGGGACGAAAATGGCTCATTGCGCTCGTTGCTGTAAACGTGGTGCTCATGAACATATTTGTACTCAAACAAATGAATCTTTTTGGCATGGCAGCAACCGGTGGAAATGTGCTTTACGCATCAGTTTTCCTGGCTACAGACCTCCTGGCAGAACATTACGGGAAAAAGCAGGCTTTCAAAGCCGTGCAAGTTGGATTCTTCGCTTCGATTGTATTCCTGATAATGACACAATTTGTCCTCAAATTCAGCCCCAGCGAATGGGATTTTGCGCAAGGATCTTTTGAAACACTATTTACACTCTCGCCACGCATCGTCGCGGCCTCAATGTTCACATACCTGATATCGCAAAACTTAGATATTTTCCTCTTCCACAAGATCAAAGAAAAAACCGGAGGCCGCCTGCTCTGGCTCCGAAACAACGGATCCACTTTCGTCTCGCAATTTGTAGATAGCACAATCTTTACCCTCCTCGCCTTTTACGGCGTCCCAGGATTCGAAGCAATCTGGTCAATCATCCTTTTCACTTGGATTATCAAAATAATCGTCGCAGCAATAGACACCCCTTTCATGTACCTCAGCAAAGTCCGCTTCTTCCAATCCGACTACCTTCAAAACCACACTTCCTGGTGGGGCAAACTGCTGTACAAGTTACAGGATGACAATTAAAAATTGATTCGCCCAAAAGAACCAACGCTAACCTGGCAAAGGTGTTGACAAAATCCACAGAAATGCTACAATACAGCCTTTGTTAAATATAAAAAGTAATGGCTTCTTCCCCAGCACTAGCATTAGACAGGCCAAATGCAGCTGAAACACCTGAACTGCACCCTGTTGTAAGACATGTTGTTGAATACCATTTATCACATACAAACCGAGCAACAGCTAGAGAGCTAGTTACATTCTTAGGCCAAAATCCAGGTGAGTTTTTTTCTTATCAAGAAATAATTGAAGGGACCAGCATCAAAAGTAAAACCAAAATATGTCAAGCAATGAAAAGCCTTATAGATACAGATGCGAAAACTAGAGAAATTTGGGGCCTAGAAGTTACAAAAAAATGTAGTCCAGACCTAACAGCTAGCAATCAACCACGAGTTAGATTTGGTATCAAGCTTTTAAGAGACTACCCAAAAACAGATGTCCCTATAAAAATCCCCACTGGCAGAATTCATAGAGAATGCATTGAAATATCAGACCGAACTAGAAAAAAAGCTATGCTTGCCATAAAAGGTTGTATTGATGACCATGAAACAAGTCTACTGAGTGTACTTTCTGAAGACAAATTAGCTTATGCAAGAAATTTAGTTGAAAATGGAACATGGGTGTTTAGACATGAAACTGGAGAAAGAGACTTAATGCTTCACTTACTGGATAGCATTAGACTCAATGGTCCAGTAGCAATACAAACAACTGCCCTACGTGCCGAATTAAAAATTAAAGATGAATTTCTACTACCAAATCTAGAGCATAGCTGCCTAAATAATGCTTTTAAATTAGGAGTATTTCTATGCCAAGCCCAAACAGGATATTGGACAGCATTCGTCTTAGAGCCAGAACTAAGAGAAGGTGTCTTAATGAGGGAATACCCTGATGAAAAAAATGGCCATGCTGACGCCGGACATATTTTTTTTGATAAAGTTATGCCATTTAAATACAGCGTTTTGCAGTCTAGAACATACCCCAGAAGTAAAGCTGAAGAATTGAGAGTTCAACGCTTATCTGCCAGACAAATAAAACTACTACGGGTATCTGCATACAGAATGGATAAAACAATAAAAGGATCCCGCAAGAAACCTGCCTCAATAAGAGAGCTGCGAAGCATCGTCAACGTAAGTGACAAAACTGTAAGAAGAGATCTTCAGGCGATAAGAGACTTAAGATATCAAACTGGAATGTACCTACGTGTCAGAAACGATAGGTTTGTAGAACCCGTACTTCTAAGTCAAGAAATGCTAGACGACGTAATCATATAAAAAACAACTATGTCAGTAGCAATAGAACTTTCATCACCAGCAATCACAAGCCCTGAAGGCTTAGACCTTACTGGCGTGCATCCAAACGTAGTCCAAGCAATCCAACTTGATTTTGGGAAAAATCATCCGGATTATCAAAAAACACTAGCCTTCATGGGACATCACCCAGGACAAATATTGCCTTTTAAACAAATACAAACGGAAACCGGGATTGATCGACGAAACTTGTACATACAACTAACACGACTCGAAGAATTAACTGGCTTGTATGAAAATCAATATGGCATACGAGTAATAAAATACTATGCCAAAGACGTAGACCCATCATCAGAAAGACCTGAAGATTCCTACTACATGTTAACAATCACAAGAGCAAACATCCCTAAACGGAAAAGACCCATCAATAGAATGCCAAAAAAGAGAAGGTTGGTATCTGTGACTGATGAGTTAAGAACGGCCCTAGCACAACAGCTGGGTATAAAACTTGCAAAAAGACCACCAAAACTATCAGCTGATTCTCTACTGATCAACTGTCCTTTTTTGAGAGAAGAACTTGGTGATGTTAACTACGCAAGAGTATTGCTGGACGCAGCAGACACTGAGTGCCCTAAAGCAGTAAATCTGACACACGCACAAAACCTATCAGATAGAATACAAATCCCAGGGAGAAGTACAGACCACTTACTTGGTAGATCGCAAGAAGACCCAATTATGACTGGCTTTGTGCTTGCAGTGGCAGCCCCTGGATACCACACAACCCTCTATCTGCCCTCAAGATGGAGATTCAACAGAGTAGTTAAACGCACAGATGGAGACCCTTACAAAATGACTTGTTTGGATATTGTAAGGCCCTTTAGACTAGCAACTTTTGAAAAAAGATTCAGAGAAAATCTCCAAGCGACACATATGCGTTCAGAGCAATTAAGAAACTTCATACATGAGATAGGAATAGCTCAAGGTGCCGGTACTCCACTCACAGAAGATAAAGCCATTGAGAAAGGCTTTATTGGAGACCCTCATCAAGTACGTCATACAATTGAACGATCAAAAGTAAGACGATTCGACTGGAATTTCTATGTTGTAAAAGACAGAGGAGCTATTGGCGAAACTCTGCTAAAAATACGCCTACTTCATTCCAGCGCTCCTCAACCAGCCGCTAGATTCCACGAACCTAGAAAGCCATATCAAAGACCAGTAGGGCGCTAAACCTCATAGCTACTAAACTCAGCTCTACTTCTTCTCAACCTTCTCCGCTTTAGCCTTCGGCGCAGCTTCCTTCTTAGGAGCTGCTGCCTTTTTAGCAACTGCTGAAATCTTAAGGACCTTGAGTGCTGTGTAGCTTTGTCTGTGACCTTGAGTCTTTGAGTAACGCTTCTTTGGCTTCATTTTGAAAACGCGGATCTTTTCACCCCTGCCGTGTTCAACAACCTGACATTCAACATGTGCACCAGCAACAAATGGCGTTCCAATTTTCACTGTAGTTCCATCTTCTTCGGCAATAAGCAAAACTTCTTTAACTTTCACATTTTCCCCTGCTTTAACCTCCATTTTCTCAACCTGAAGCTCATCCTTTTCACGGACTTTGTACTGCTTTCCGCCAACGTGCATAACTGCAAACATATTTTCTGGGTAAATTCAATAAAGCACCTAAATGCCAGCGTAGTTTAAGGAATATTTAAGGTTTACGCAAGGGGTTTTTCAAGCACCTCAAGCGCCTCATCAATTTCCTTCTCAAATACCGCTTCTTCCTCCTTGGCAAACCTGCTTAAAACGAAAGTCGAAATGTCCATTTGCTCTGGTGCAGTTTCCCCGCGAGACTCAACACCAAGCCGTAATCGCGCAAAACCTTGCGAACCAAGCTGCTCAATAACAGATTTCATTCCGTTGTGCGTACCAGCGCCACCTTCCTTACGCATTCGCACAGTACCAAGCGGCAAATCCACATCATCATAAACCACGCACACCTGTTCAAGCGGCACCTTATAAAAATTCACAATCGCTGCAAGCGGCTCGCCGCTGCGGTTCATAAAGGTCGCGGGCTTCACGAGAACAACTTTGTCCTCCCCCTGCCCTTTCTCAGAAACCATTGCTTTGTCCTTTTCACGGAACTCCGGAAAATCATGTTTGCGCGCATAAGCATCCAAAAACATAAACCCGGCATTGTGCCGCGTTCCTTCATACTCCTTTCCAGGATTTCCCAATCCACAGATTATTTTCATCCTTCAGTAAGGTCATGGAATTCAAAAATGTGCGGTTCTATTTTTACATAATCACCGGTCTTAGCACCAGCCCTCCGTAGCTCATCCTGAATTCCCATCTTTTGCAACACATCATAAATACGTCCAATCGCCTCTGGCTGATCTGTATTCGTCATTCTGGAAATCTGCTGAATCCTGTCACCCTTCACCGCGAATAATTTGCGCTGTGGCATTGCCTGCTCAGAAATCAGACGCCCATGAACTGGCTCCTGAAGATCTTCAGCCCCCACCTCATACATTTTTTCAACCCCAAAACTCTTGTCATCCATGAAAAATCGCGGTTTGTAATCCGGTACTTCGCCCTCGCCAGCTGCACCAGCCTCTGCCGCATGCTCCTGTACGCCGTCCTCTTGATCTTGCGCTGCCTCCTCGGCTTCCGCCGCTTCCTGTCGGCCCTTTTCGGCCAAATTCCACAAGTCAAACATCAAAGAATTGAGATCTTCACCACTCACCGCCGAAGCGATCTTAAACTTGTCAGCCCAATCTGGAAAAGCCTTCAAAAACTCCGCCTTCAACTCCTCGCGATCCTCATCCGGAATTGCATCGATTTTATTCATCACCACAAGCTGCTCCTTTTCGAGAAGAGCCGGGTTATACTTGCGAAGCTCCTCCAAAAGAATCCCAAACTGCTCGACAATTGATCTGTCATCATAAGAGAATGGATCCAGAAGGTAAACAATAGTCGCAGTGCGCGAAATGTGCTTAAGAAAAGCATCGCCAAGACCCTTGCCATCGGAAGCGCCCTCAATAATTCCAGGCATATCTGCAATCACAAAACTCTGCTGATCACTGCCACCAAACTGCGACAAATTCACAACACCCAAATTCGGGATCAAAGTTGTAAAAGGGTAGCTGCCAATTTTTGGCTTGGCAGCAGAAACGTGTGAAATCAGCGTAGACTTCCCAGCAGACGGAAAGCCAACCAATCCAACATCTGCAACCAGCTGCAGCTCAAAACGTACATTTACATGTTCACCCACATCACCAAGCTCAGCAAAGTTTGGCGCCTGCCTGATGCTAGAAACAAAGTTTGCATTTCCATGTCCGCCACGTCCACCGCGCGCCACCACAACTTGCTGCCCATGCTCACGGAGATCCGCCAAGAGCTCGTCCTCGCCTTCCTCACGTACAGCATAGACCAAAGTCCCAACTGGTACCTTCAACTCCAAATCCTCGCCACCACGGCCAGTACGGTTGTTTTTATGTCCGTCCACTCCACCCTCAGCTTTAAAACTCTTGCGTCCAGCAAAATGCCTAAAAGTATTATGGTTTCCGTCAGCAACTAGCACTATGCCACCGCCTTCCCCACCATCACCTCCATCAGGAGGACCTGCAGAAACAAACTTCTCTCTATGAAAATTAACCATACCACTACCCCCACGCCCACCTTCGAGCTCAAGAGCTACTTCATCGAAAAACATTTTTTTTGGATTTTATAGGTTTAACACTCAGCAAAGCTATCACTACTCCAGCTCACCTGCAAGCTCAATAGCCCCAACCAAGTCTGCCATCAAAGCAGCGATTTTCAAAAACTCTGCATAAGTTACAGAATTTGCAGGACCAAAAGTGCCAGACCCATCCTGATAACCTCTAACAATCCCATTGGAATAAGCAAAAATCACATAAGGTGCGTACCAAGCCTCTATATCAATATCAACAAATGGATTCTCCAGGAGTCCATAGTGATCTAACAGATCCTGGCCAAACAATTGATCATCAAGCTCCAGATGCAAAAAGTAAGCAATCATCTTCAAAGTCTCAACACGACTTGCAACAATCTCCGGGCCAAAAGTGCCATCCGGATACCCTTGCACTAAGTCATTATCCGCAGCAAATTCAATCATTTGTCCATATTCACGATCCTCAGTCACATCACTAAAAGCATCAATTTCAGAGTCAACAACAAGGAAATCTGCAAATTCCAGCAAAAAGTAAAGAATCTTTTCGCGAGTCATGCCGACGTCCAAAGAAACTATTATTTCATTCATAAGTTCTAGGAACATTTCGCTATCTTGCACGCTTTCCAGCAAAGCTTCATTTTCATCCAAAGCATCAAAGTAAACAGAAGACCAATGCTCCGGCGGAGTAAGACCAAGGTCAGACAGCGAGTCCACTTCATCGCCTTCCTCTGGATCGCCTTCCCCTTCATCAGTTGGGTCATCACCTGGATCATCAGTTGAATCATCATCTGACGGATCATCCACAGATGTAGGATCGTCACCAACCCCAACTATAAATGTAACTGTATCAGTCAAAGAACTGTATGAACTGCCACTTCTAGCTCTCAATTGATAAGTCACAAGATCGCTGGCAGTCACCTCTTCATCCATATAATACAAAGACCCATCTGAAACTGCAGCAATTGAAACGCCATTCACAGGATATGGATAAAGGCCTTTATAAACTAGAATCTCAACATCTCCACTAGTTTCAGGCGTTTCCCAAGAAACTTTAACACCACCACCATCATAATCTTCAACAGTTAATCCAGTTGGCATATCAACCGGAACATCATTATTGCTCGATACATAGTAGTACCTATCTAAAGCAAAAGTATGTGAAGAATATCCGCCAGTATATGTAAATGTCACCTGCCCGGAAGAATCCGCCATACAAACCCCAATAGTGTCACATGTGTCACCTGTTATTGCTGCAGAATTAACACCATCCAGCTTGAATCTATAATATTGACTCGGGATCAAGTCCCCTATTGTATAAACAGTTGAACCTGCTTGTGAATAACCAGCGCCAGTTGAAGAGCTTGCCGTCCACTCCTTTTCATAACTCCCAGAAGTTTCCCATTTAGTAATTGCAACATCCATGTAAGCCGACTTGTCATCCGAATCAAACAAACCAACTCCTCCAACAGGAGTTACAGTAAAGTCAGCTGTGCTGCCAGTAGCAGTAGTTAAATCTCTAAACTCTCCGTCCGCATAAAGTCTTGCTCCAGCTCCAATATCAACCTCGTCTGTACCCATAGTGCTTCTTGCAAAAAACAAATACTCAGCCAAACGAGCAAAAATAGCATGTCCTGAATCATTTGGATGCACATTTGTTGTTAAATCAGCATAATTTTCAGTCTTCCAATCTACATCATTTTCCATTTGAGTCTGTATGGAAGCACATGACCAACCTTGGCTCGTACATTCTGTAGTTACGGAGCCAACTACTGTAGTCACATCTGAATTATCAGGAGGGTTCCCTGATATACTTGATACACCTAAATAAACAGGCGTAATACCCGCATCATCCAATTTATCAAGTGTAGTAATAATCATGTCTGAAACTTGAGCATTTGTTTGAGAAGCCTTTTGAGTAAAAATGTCATTTATCCCTATCGAAACAATTGCAGTCGCCTCTCTCCCCGTCCATATACTTCGATCAACAACCCAAAACATACCCCTTGTAAAAAGACCCCCAATACTATAATCAGTGACATCTTCAGCAACAACGTCATCAAAAAGAGTATAGCCTCTAGTAGCTACACCACTTGCCCCAGTTCCACCCATAATAGAATCCCCATGCCATGCTACATCTGTAGAACTCAATGAAGGAAGTGCCGTTAGCGTAGGGTTAACATAAGGCCCAACGTCATTTGTGCCATACGACACATTATTAATGTCAGTGCCATCAGGCGGATGATCATTTGTCCCCCTGGCTGCAACCAAAGACCCTGCTGCAAGAGTATAATCTGAACCAATAGTAGTAAACGAAGGGTCAACAAACCAGTTTAGCTTTGAAATGTAAGGTACCACTTGCGTGCTAGCAATAATCTCACCAAAAGTGGTCATAACAAATGGGTCGTCTTCAGAATAGTAGTAATTATAAGTGACATCAAAAATTGCATTATTGCTAATTGCCGCTGCCCCAAAATCCGTACCAATATTCCAAATATTCTGGATGTAAGATCCACCTCCAATGAAAATATTATTCTTTGCATCAACAGTGGTGCTAGCACTACTCAAATAAAACCCATAAGCTTCAAATCTAGTGAAAAGATTATTTTTCAATACTAAAGTGCTCGCAGAAGAGGTACTAGGGAAAAAAGTCAGGTAACTTTCTTTAATCAAACTACTATAAATATTGATCTGATTATTTGCAACACCAGTCCCTGCAGTTTCAACAATAAAACCAGCATCAACAATGTCAGCTTTATTAATAGTCAAATTATGAGGCTGACTGCCATACAATTTGAACATACGTATGTTCCCGGCACTATCACCATCAACCGAAGCATTTTGAAAAATAATATTCACAGGAGCAGCTGTTGAATAAACTCCAAACAAGTACTTCCCACCCATGGCCACAGCATTATTGTCAATATTAATGCCATCAAAAGTTATATCAACGGAATTGATGAAAAACAAACCATTAGCTGGTGTAGATGGTACAGTTGGTAACGGATCTGGCGAAGTCTGAATAGTAACCACATCCGTACCATAATTTTGAACAATCACTGGGTTGCCATCACCAGCACCAATACCAGAATTATTCACATTCGTTTGGCCCTCTATATATGTACCTGCTTGCATGTATACAGTATCTCCTTTACTGATACTTGACCCCGTAAGGGCGTAGTTCAATGAGGCCCAAGCACCAGCATCAACAGCCCCTCCATGCCCAGCATCGTCAGTTCCTGAAGTGCTGACGTAAAAATCATCAGCATGACTTATTTGTGGAAGAACTAACACACCACAGAAGACAATTATGAAAGAAAAAATGCAGCGTGCGAAAATCTTACGATTCATTTGTTTTTTAAGTTAGAAGAAATTAGAAGAAATAAGTCTATTACTGGAGTTCAGCCTCAATGACTGCTTCAAATACTTCATATGGATATGCACCCACGAGCTTCTTACCATTGATGAAGAAAGCCGGTGTGCCTGAAACTCCGTATGAACGTCCTGCTGTGAAATCTTCGTTAACCTCGTCCTGAATTGCTTCATCTGTCATACAAGCTGCAATACCTACGCCAAGTTCCTCCGCATACCCAGTGAAGGCCCCAACCGCTTCTTCGTAAGAATAAGGAGACCACGTGCTCTGCTCTTCAAAAATCTTGTCATGCATTGCGTAGTAAAGCTCGTCACTCTCCTCACCCGCACATTCAGCTGCAAGCGCCGCATAAGCCGCGTTGTCATGACCTGGAAGCGGGTAGTCACGGAAAATAATCTTCACAAGACCCTGATCCACGTAATTTTGCTTGATTGAAAGCATTGTAGTTGCCGCAAAGTTGCTGCAGTAAGGACATTGATAGTCACTAAATTCAATAATTGTTACAGGAGCATCAGGATTACCTAAAATCGCGTCGTCATCTGCGCTGACAGATACAATTTCCATGTTGTTCAAGTCGATTCCGTATTTTTCCAAAATGCTGCCGTCAGCATCAACAACGCTAGCCTGGCCACCGCCGCTCAGCAAGTCACCACCTGTAAATATAAGTGCCAAAGTCAGTGTCACAGCAAGTAAACTGAGCCCGATCCAAAGTGTTTGTAGTTTTTTCATAATAATGAGTTAAAAATAATGAATTAAATCTGAAAATGCGTATAAAATTTGCAAGGGCAAGAATACCATATTGTGCAGAGGAAACAAATAGTGTAATTTCTGGGGCGCAAACACGATCAAAAACGCACTTGCCGAAGTGGCGGAATTGGTAGACGCGCGAGACTCAAAATCTCGTTCCCTCCGGGGAGTGTGGGTTCGATTCCCACCTTCGGCACCACTATTTAAACATCCCCTTCTTCCGCCTTTCCTTCTGGAAGGTAATTGCAAAGCGGTGGGCTTCATCGCGCACGCGGCGCAGCAAATAAAGTGCCTTTGCATCCTGCGGAATCATGAGTGAGGTTTTTTGCCCTGGAATAAAAACCTCCTCCTGCCTCTTGGCAATAGAAATCACAGGCACGTCCAAATTGTAAGTTTTCATAACTTTCACCGCAGTGCTGAGCTGCCCCTTCCCACCATCAATCAAAACCAAATCCGGCCGCGCCGCAAAAGACGCATCCTTATGTTTGGACGGATTGTAGGCAAAAGCCAAACTCTTGCCAGCCCCACATTGCCTCTCACATTGCTTCCATTCGTCCTCAAAACTCTCCGGCACTTTTTTGATTTCCTGAAACCCAAAATCCTTATAAAATCCGGCCATATCCTTGCCGCAAAACAGATACACACGCTTCGCCTTGGTCTTTGCAATTGAATGCCGCATGAGCGCCTTTGCAACCCCACGTTCGCGGAACTTAGGCTTCACATAAAGCGAAAGTGCCACATAAATCCCACCAGGCTCCGTCTCCGGCTTCATCCTAATCGCACCAACCAACTCCTTGCCATCCTTCCCCGCATAGGCCAAATAATACTGACCCATGTCACACTCAATCTTCGTGTCCTTCCAATGTTCACCCAACAATTTTTCAGCCGCCACCTTTTTCCCTTTCGTCCCTTTTCGAATGGAAACATCCTTGCGAAGCCGCGCAAAACGCCGCCCTAAAACCTCCTTCATCGCTTTGTAGTCATCAATTTCGTGCTCGGCCAAAGTTTTTAAACGGAATTTGCGGTAATCCGACTTCTTTGGCACACCTTTTTCAAAAACCACCATGGACGCAACCGTATCCGTCCCAGAAAGGTGCGAAATGTCATACGCTTCAATGCGCCGTGGCGCCTTTTCCAGCTTCAAAATCTGCTGCAAATCTAGCAGCGCCTCCTGCTCATTGGCGTCCGCTTTTTCCCATTTGGCTTTGTGCTGTTTCATAAAGCTGACCGCATTTTTCTGCGCGAGCTCAATGATTTTGTTCTTTTTTCCACGCTGTGGAATTAGCAACTTTGCGCCAGCGCCGCGTGCGCCACCACCAAGCCCTGCCAAAAAATCCTTCAAAAAATCACTCCCCACAATCTCCACCGGCACCAAAACTTGCCGCGGCACGTCCGCCGCTTTTTCGTAATACTGAAAGAGGAAACTTTCCATTAGTTCGCCCGCCTGAGCCTCTTCACCTTCTGCAAAACCACCGCTGTCCGCAACAAAATTTTCCTGATTAATGAGCTTGCCATCGCGGAACATAAACAGGTTGAAATATGCCCGCTGGCCGTCAATTACAAAACCAAAAACATCCATACTCGCATGATCCGGCGATGAAACCACCTGCCGCTGTGAAAGCTCCTTCACCGCCAACAATTTGTCACGCAGCAGCGCCGCCCGCTCAAACTGCTTGGCAGCTACGCACTCCTCCATTTGCAGATTCAAAGCAGCCTCAATTTCTTCCGTTTTCCCCTCCAAAAATCGCTCAATCTGCAAAATTCCCTCGCCATATTCCTCCGGCGTCACGTTCGCGGTGCAGGGCGCATCGCAGCGCTTGATGTGAAAATCCAAACACGGATACGCAATTGTTTTTTTCGTAATCTTGGCCTGACCCTTCAGCGACTTTCCTAGCGAAATCCATTTTATCCCAAGATCGCAACTGCGGTATTTGAAAAGTTTCTGCAAAAGCAGCAGCGTCTTTTTCACCTGATTCGCAGAAGTCTTGGGCCCAAAATACCGAGCGCCGTCCTTTTCCACCTTCCGCACAATCTTCACCCGCGGAAAATCCTCATCCTTGCTAATCTTTATATATACAAAATTCTTGTCGTCCTTCATCAGCACGTTGTAGCGCGGCCGCAGCTCCTTTATCAGGTTCGATTCCAACACAATCGCCTCCAAATCGCTCTCAACCTCCGTCCACTCCGCATCCACCGTTTTTTCAATCAGCTTTTCCGTTCGCACACTTCGCCCCTTCTGTTTTCGAAAATAACTTTGCACCCGCTTCCGCAAATTTTTCGCCTTCCCCACGTACAAAATCCGCCCCTCCTCGTCTTTAAACTTATAAACTCCGGGAGAATTTGGTAACTTCTTAAGTAGCGACTTAATTGACATAGCAATCGCGTAAATTATGAATTCTAGTGACGAAGCTCTACAGCTATGGTAGGCTAACTCCTTAAAACTCGCAACCAAATAAGCCCGGACCCAAATGAGCCAAATCTTTCCAAAAAGCATGACCATCAAACAGGCAGTTATCTCAACGCTGGCTTATTTTGACCTGTTTGACGTCCCCCTCACCCGTGACGGGATTTACGAGAACCTATTTTTCCTCCCGCTCGACCAAAAAAAAGTAGACATTTATTTGCGTGAAAGTCCGCTGATCCAGGAGCACGACGGGCTGTTTTCACTCAAGCGCAACGCCGCCGCTTCCACGAATTTTTACGAGTATTTCCTGGCCAAAATTCGTCGTAGCAAAAAATATTGGAAGAAGGTACACCGCTGGCAGTGGCTCTTTGCAGTCTGTCCTTTTGTGAAGCTAATTGCGGTTTGCAACAGCCTGCCCATCCGCGCCGTGGAAGATGATAGCGACATTGACCTCCTTGTCATCACGGACAAAAAACACATGTTCACTGCGCGATTTTTCCTCACCTTGCTCACCAGCCTTTCGCTGACTAGGCGCAACGGAAACTCAATTCGCAAACGTTTTTGCCTGAGTTTTTACATCACGGAGGACAATCTTGACCTGGCCGAAATCGAACAAAAGCCTTACGATATTTACCTCGCCTACTGGTTAAAAACGCTGGAGCCAATCACCGGTAGCCACGAAGTTTATGAAAAATTCATGCTCGCAAATCGCGGCTGGCTCAAGCCTTACTTTTCGGAGCTAATAAAACACCGCCGCCGCTTCCGCAAGACCCGCCCATGGCAGCAAAAAATCAAGAGCCGCTTGGAGAAATGGTTCGGTAGCCAGGAATTCGAAATCAAAATGCGCAATTGGCAACTACGCCGTGCCTTTGAAAAATCCCGACACTTGCCAGACCAATCCGGCACAATCATCAGCGAAAAAATGCTCAAATTCCACGACAAAGATGTGCGCGAACAAATACGCCACGACTGGGTTGCACGAATCAATGAGTTCTTGTAAACCTACCCCCTCCTAGCATTCCGCCCACCCGGCTTTTTGAACACCAACTTCATTGATGCACCTGTGAAGTCGAATTTGTCACGCAGCTCGTTTTCAAGGTAGCGCGCGTATGAAAAGTGCATAATCTCCGGCCAATCGCAATGAAATACAAAAGTTGGCGGCTCCACGCCAGCTTGCTCAACAGACAACACATTAAACCTGCGCTTCCCACGTGAACCTTTTGGCGGGTGCTTTGCCAAAGTCATCTCCAGCCACACAGCCAAATCTGATTCTGGAATTTGCTTCCTACGTTGCGCGTAAATTTCCCGCGTCAGCTCCAATATTTGAAAAACGTTCTTCCTTTTTAGCGCGGACGAAAACACAACCGGAGCCCACGGAACGTACGCCATCTTTTTCCTCAGCTGCGCAATAAAAATGTCCTCCATACTTTCACGCACTGCGCCACTCTCCAAATCCACTTTATTAACAACCAAAATCAAACCCTTGTTTTGCCGCAAAACATACTCACTTACATGGCAGTCTTGCTTAGCAATCCCATCCTCAAAATCCATCAGTAGCACACAAACATCCGCATCCTCAACAGATTGCATGGTCCGCAGCACACTGTATTTTTCAATTCCTTTTTCAACTTTTCCGCGGCGCCGCACGCCAGCAGTGTCAATCAGCAAAAACTTCGTCTCTTTGTATTCAAAGGGTATGCGTGAAGCGTCACGCGTGGTCCCAGGAACTTCAGAAACCACAACCGCTTCCTTCCCCATCAGCGCATTCACCATAGTCGACTTTCCAACATTCGGACGTCCAAGAAACGCGATTTTCACCGAATCATCATCCGTGGACTTACCTCTCCTCCCAGACTTAGCTTTGCCAGATTTGCCATCTCCGTATTCGTCTTCATCTTCCTCCGGCTCCGGCACACGCTCAAATTTAAGCGCCTTCAGCTCATCACCAACCCGACCTTCGAGTTCGTCAATCCCCATATAATGCAAAGCGGTAAGAGCAATTGGATCACCAAAACCAAGTTCATACAGATTAAACCTCTGCTCTTCAAAGCTCGGATTGTCGCATTTATTTGCCGCAAGAATCACCGGCTTTTTGGACTTTCGCAGCAAATCAGCTGCATGAAAATCCTCACTGGTCAGTTCAGTCCGCACATCCACCAAAAACACAATCACGTCCGCGCCATCAATCGCAATCTGCGACTGCGCCTGCACGTTCGCCTCAATATTGTCGCCTTCCTTCCCCAATTCCAGCCCACCAGTGTCCACCAAAAGCACTTCATAGCCATCAAGTTCCGTGGAAAAATACAGCCGATCCCGGGTCGTACCAGGTATATCTGACTCAATTGCCTGACGCCGGCCAATCAATTTATTAAATAAGGTTGACTTACCTACGTTGGGACGGCCTACAATAGCAACAACAGCTGACATAAATTTAAAATTAGATTTCGAATGAGTACAGAAGCAAAAGTATCAGAAGGAGCGCGAAAGCTCAAGCTAGTTGCGGTGACAAAAAATCGCAGCGTATCCGAGGTTTTGCAAATGTTGCAAAGCACAGAGATTGGATTCATTGCAGAAAACCGCGTGACCGAAGCCGCAGAAAAGTTCCCCAAGCTGCCGCTATACCTGGAAAAACACTTTATAGGCAAGCTACAGTCGCGCAAAATCCCACAAATTGTTGAGCTTTTTGACGTGATCCAGAGCGTGGAAAACCTCAAACAAGCCAAGAAAATTTCCGCCGAGTGCGTCAAACAAAACAAAAACATGCAGGTTTTTCTCCAAGTTAACATCACAAGCCAGGAAAATCGCAGTGGCACAACTCCCGAAGAAGTCCCTCACCTAATTCCACAAATCGCCGCCCTCCCAAACCTGCAGCTCGCAGGCGTCATGGGGATGGCAAGTCCACTCGCCGAAACCACTGAAGAAACGGTTGCTTCGCAATTTCAACTCCTCAAGTTCCTGCAAAACGGCTTGCAAGAGTGCTCAATGGGCATGTCCGACGACTGGCAAATTGCCATGGCAGAAGGGAGCACAATGGTCCGCCTTGGACGCATGCTTTTTGAAGATAACTTGGACTCAATAGATCAATAAAAAGAAAACAGCTAATAAGTTCCTTTCTCGGTTAGAGGAGCGTTTTGGGTTCGGATACATGATTCTCACCAACAAAACTTCCACTTAACTAACCTTAAAAGGAACTTATTAGCTAAACATTATTAATCTCTCAAGCACATAACTTAGAGATTTAAATGGTATCTTCTTTGTCTGTCCTTGAGTGATTAATGTGATTTAGTAGGAAGCCAAGCATTTGAAAAATGCGGAGCGCTCCCTAACGAAAGGACAGACAAAGAAGATAGCTCTATTTAGAATTCATTAAGTTAGGTGGAAAACCTGCCTGATTTCGAGTAGAGTGTGGAAGTAAAAATCTTCGCCAAAAAAGCATATGAAAGAATTCTTTATACAAAAGGCTTATGCCGTGAGCACTCTGCTACCGAATTTTGATGAAGCAAATACAAACTGGCCTTGTGACGCAAGCAATCAAACTGAATTTCAAAAATTTATAGATCAAGTCCAAGCAGGTGAAGAAGCTTTCAAAAACGTAATTTCAAGTATTGGAATGGAGGGCGTTGAAGATTTTTTCGGATGTGCCTTGAAAACTGGTCACATATCATTCTGGATGCTCAAATATTACATCTTGTTCGCCTTAGAATTCCTCATCAGCCTTGCCGGCCTACTAGCCATTTTGATGCTCATTGTTGGCGCATACTTCTACATTGCCGGCGGCCTCACAGATGACAAAGAAAAGGGGAAAACCGTCATAAAATATGCCTTGGGAGGTCTTGTTGTGACTACAGTCTCATGGATCGCAGTCAACATAATCCTTCTTGCACTCACTAATTAATTCCAAGCAGCCATGGCAGATAAATTCTCAAAATTTCTAAAAAGCACAACCCGACAAATTAAAAAACTAAAGGAAACCGTGCATAGCCTTAAGGAAAACCAAGACAAACCTCGCAAAAAAAAGCACATAGAAAAACCAAAGGCAGAAAAGCATCAGGACGTGATGATTCATTTTTCAATGGTCAGTGTTGCAAAAGCAACTTTGGTTGTAATTGGTCTAATTGTGCTGACAAATTTCCTTGGAGAAATACTCAGCATCATAATTATCTTCTTTATTTCCATTCTTTTCGCAGCCGCACTCGACCCAACCGTAGACGCCCTGCAAAAATACAAAATCCCGCGTGGAGTAAGTGTAATTTTCATCTTCCTGATTTTGCTCAGCATAATTGCTTTCTTCATTTCGCAACTTTTCCCACTCATTGCGACTCAACTGCTTGAACTGGCACGCAACCTTACAGGCATCGTCAGCAAAGTAACGGAAGGCAACATAAACATTCCTTTTGGTGACCGCCTGCAGGACTGGCTCAACAGCCTTCTGAATGAAATCGACCAAGAACTCATTATCAATCAAGCAAGTAAAGCTCTAGAGAGTCTGGGCGCATACTTGCAATCAATCGCAGGCAACACATTCGGAACAATTAAAGCGATATTTAACGGCGTACTGAACTTCCTTATGGTGCTAATCCTCACCTTCTTCCTTGTTGTGAATGAAAAGAGTGTGGACGAATTTTTCCTTTCGCTATTCCCATCCAAGCACGGTAAGTACATCATTGAGAAAATGGACACCGTCAAAAATAAGATTGGATACTGGTTGCGCGGACAAATGGTGATGATGCTGATCATGTTTACGCTGACGCTAATTGGACTTTTGGTTCTTGGAATTGACTACGCGCTCACCCTTGCAATGATGGCAGGAATTGCAGAATTACTACCTGTTGTTGGGCCAATTATGGCCGGAATCCCGGCACTCCTTGTTGCCTTCAACGAATCACCATGGCTTGTACTTTGGGTGCTAGGTTTGATCGCGCTGCTTCAACAAATTGAAGGGAATATCCTGATCCCGCTCGTGATGAAAAAAGCTGTTGGGCTCAACCCAATTATCATCATCTTGACGATGTTAGTTGGTTACAACACACTTGGAATTGTTGGAATGATTGTTGCAATTCCGGTAGCAACCACACTATCTATTTTTGTCCGCGATTACGCGGCGAAAGAAAAGTAAAGACCTCTTTGCAGCAGCTTCCCAAGTGTAATGACCACGTGGATTTGGTATACGCAGTTTGCGCGTAGTTTTACGCGAACCAGTGCGCCCTCCGCTGCGCGACCCGCCTTGCAAAGAATTATAAATAGCAACTTGAAGGGCAGCCTTATCCTTCACAAAAACCCCTTTCCTATATAGCTCCCTGTGCACCACAATATCACTCATAATTACAGCGCATTTAGCCTCTACTGCCTCTAAAACAGGCAAATCAAACCCTTCATACTTACTCAGCGCCAGCAACGCATGTGCGTTCTTAAAAAACCAAAGTTTTTCCTGCTCGCTCACCTGGCCAAAAATAAAAAGGTTCGCCTGCGATTTCCGCCTGCGCAAGCGGCTCCGCGCTTTGGAAAATCGTTTGTCCCCTTTTTTCACACCAACAATTGCAAAATTTATCCGCGGAAATCGCTGCGCCATATCCAACACCCAATCAGCGCGCTTCCTTGGATCCGCCGGACTCAACATAAAAAAGAATGGCTTTTTACTAAGCCGCTTCGCATCCTTTGGCGCCACCATTTTTGCAGCAAGCTTCGCGCCTTCATAAGTAGCTTCACGCTTAAGTCGCCGCCGCATTCTCTTTGGCAAATAAGCCGCAAGTTCGTTCGCAACAGACAGCGTTGGCGTCAAAACTCCACTTGAAATCTTAAGCAAACGCTTGAGTGAAAAAATCTTAAACCACAATCGCCCTTTCCATGACAAAGTCCCGCTGTGCTTTTCCGGCACCAGATCATGCACCGTCAAAACCACCGGAATTTTAGTTTTATAAAATGGACGCCTGTCCGGCATAAAAATCAAATCCGGCTGCTTCGCATTCGCAGGCTGCCGCCCACCTCGCTTCGCAACAAAATAAGCACCCGGCAAATTCGGAAAAGCAAAAAGACTCCTGAGCCTATGCCAGGTAGTAGAAACCTTCACGTAACGCACTTTGGGAAACAGCTTGTGAATGCGTTCGCATCGCCGCCCCGATTGATAAAACAAAAGCAGTTCAACATCTTTATCGCCAACGCCCTTCATTCGCTGAAATTGAGCAACCATTGCCTTTGTATAAACAGTGACACCACTTTCAAAAGGTTCAATGAGTGGCCTAAGATCTATTGCGATCAAAATTGACATTTTCCCAGGTTATCAAAAGCAAAACTGAAATCACCAAGGCAAGCAAAACCGCGCCCGCAACAACTCGCCACGCACTGCGCTCACCCTCAACAAAAGAGTAACTTTCCACGGCAATAACGTAACCTGCATTTGTAGACTCGTTGTAATCTGCAATCCTGTCCTCAATCACAGAAAGCAAAATCTGCGCTGGCTCACTATCCACAAGCACGTCTGGCGTAGCAGCAACAGTCAGAATCAAGTTCTGCTTCTCTTGCCGAATCCCAAAAAAATCGTAATCACCCGCAGCGTAATCGCCAAGGTAGTCCTCCCCCAGCTGCTCATCCACTTCAAGCGCGAACCCAGGCTCAACCATCCATCCAAGCACAATGTACGCAAAATGCTCACTAGCGCGCTGCAATTCATAAGAAGAAGTCTCGTCAATCATCACTTCCTGGTCAATTCCAATCGTCGCAAAAGCAATTGCCTCATTTTTGGGCGCATCCATCCGAGCAAGTGCCGCCATGGAAACTACCAAAACAATAAAGACACAAATCACCACAAACCAGATCTGGATTTTTTTGATTTTCATTTTCATAAGAAAAATTAATTGCGATTTCAGATTATCACTTCCTCAAACTCTTTCCAAGCCTCCTGCACATAGTGCCTAAGCTCAGATTTAAACCGCGCCGCACCAAAATCTTCAACGCTTGCCGCCACCTCCTGCGCGTCCCAATCCTGTTTTTCAAAATCTCGCACCGCCGCCACCAAACTTGCCACATCCTGCTTGTCAAAAAGTACACCACTAATGCCAGGCTTCACAGTTTCAAGAGCCCCTCCCCGGCCGTATGCAATAACAGGCGCACCGCAAGCCATTGACTCAAGCGGAACAATACCAAAATCCTCAAGTTGCGGGAAAATCAGCGCCTTTGCGCCTTGATAGATCCGCCGCAGCTCCTCGTCAGTCACGCTTCCAACAAATTCAATATTTTTATTGGCTCGCCGTTTAAGCTGCGCCATTTCCGGCCCCGTCCCAACAATCTTGAGCGGCTTTTTCAGTTTATTAAAGGCCTCCACCATCAAATCAAATCGCTTGTACGGAATCAAACGCCCCACAGCCAAATAATATTCGCGCCCGGAGCGCCCCTCATCACCTTCATCGCGACTGCTAGCAAGACCACCCAAACTAAATCGCTCCAAATCCACAGGCGGATAAATTGTGTCACTTTTACGCCCATAATATTTTTCAATTCGCCTGCCAATATAGTCGGAATTCGAAACAAACTTGTCCACGCGATCCGCAGCCACTCTGTCCCAAAGCCGAATCCTATGCAAAAGCGGCCTCGTAAAAATTCGTAAAAATGAAAAAAGTTTAAATCCCTTTTGATACGAATGCGACTGGTCCCACAAATAACGCGTTGGCGAATGACAATAACTAATATGCAAAGTACCCGGCATGGTAATCACGCCCTTTGCCGCCGCATGTGACGATGAAATCACAATGTCATATTCAGAAAGATCCATTCGCTCAAAAACTCCAGGCATAAACGGGAAAAACAGCCTGTGAACGCGCCGCGCCCCAGGTATAAACCGCAGCCCCGACTCCCGCACATCCGCATCCTTAAACAGCGGACAGCGCTTAGCGCTATAAAGGGTGGTGTAAATTGGCGCATTTGGGAAAAGCTTGTGCATTTCATAAATCACACGCTCCGCCCCCGCATAAACGGTAAGCCAATCACAAACAATGGCAATCTTTAAGTTATCAATCATGCCGAAATGCTACCTCACCTAACGAAGTTCCTGCAAGTTCACTTTACTGTGCTACCGCCAATTTAGCTTCCTCAAGCGTGCCATAAGTGTTGATTAGCTGAGTAAGTCCAACAACCTGCAAAATATCCAAGATGTTGTCCCTAGCACCCGCAATCACAACCATTCCGCCGCTTCCTGACGCCTTGCTGTACCAGTCGGTCAAATAACCAATAGACTTACTATTCATGTACTCAAGACCTGAAAAATCAAAAATCAAACTCAGCCCCTGAGGAGTCGCCTCCAAAAGTGCATAAATCTGCTTGGCTTCTTCATCAACGTTAGTTTCATCAAGTTGCCCAACAACATGCACAACTTTAAGGACTTTGCCTTCAGGTGCACCTGCGAGATCTTCGATTGTAACTTGTACTTGAGTCATGTGTGGGGGATTAATTTAACCTGGAAGTACCAAATGAGTAGGATCACTCTTCGCTGAGGATACCTTGTCCTCCTCTTTTCGTAAATATTTTTTTACTTTTACCCTAAGACCACCAGTTTCAACATCTTCAAAAACCAGCTCGTCTGTCCATTCACCAACGATTTTTGGCAAACCACGGCCACGAAGACCAAGATACTGCCCTGTCATCATCTGTTTCCGCTCTTCGTAAAGGTTTTTCATATCAGCGGCTGTCATTTTCTTTGGTCCAGTTCCGGTGTCTTCAACAATCACTTCAAGCGAAGTGTCCTTGGTGCTAATAAGCGTAAGTTTCAGGAATTGCCCAGGAGCACTTCCATATTCAATTGCATTGTTACAAAGTTCATCAACAACAGCCTGAAAACGGTAAGCCCATCGCTCAGAGAATCCAGTCATATTTTTTGTCAGATTCACAACAAAGTCGCGAATCCCAGATATGAAGTAGGCCTGAGTTGGGATACGAATGTCAATTTCAGTAGGTGCTTCCTTTGGAGCTTCCACCACAGGAGCTGGCGCCACAGCTGGCTGCGCTGCCACAGGAGCAACTGCAACTGGTGCTGGCTGCGCTACAACCGGCTGGGCCGCTTGTGCTTGTGACTGAGTTGTACCTTGTTCGTCCATATACAAATTAAATCATATTATTCTACCATAAAACAGGTCAAAAGACAATGCCTGAGCTCAGATACAGCAAACAACACGCTAAAGCTCAAACCCCTCATAACTCCCTTCCTCCAAATTTTTTAAGATAACATCTAAATTCTTATCTAAAACATTTTTGAACTTTTTGTTTTTTATCGTCATATTTGCACCAATTTGTTTGTCATTTTTTGCACGAACCATAACCAAAACTGAGGTTTTATTCGAGATTTTCAATAAAAAAACAACTCTCCCAGCACCACTGGAACTAGTTAAATAGACTTTTCTTAAAAGAGTCCCGCTAATTTTGGAAGAACTTTTAATTTTTACACCCAACCCCTGCAATGCTTTTTTTGCAGCTATTTTAATCACTTTGAGATCAAAAACATCCTGAATTGGCTCAAATTCAGCCTTTCGAATCGATGATGTAATAATCAATTTCATAGAAGCTCACCAATTTTATCCATCTTGTCTTGAATGTCGTTAGTCACAATTACATCTTGAGGCTCCCCTACTACAATCTTCGGCGACTCCACAAAGTTAATCAAAGCGCTCTTTACAATAAAAGTGAGTGGTACACCCAATTTTTCTGCCTGCGCAGCAGCTTTTTTCTTCAAGCTTTCATCAATACGAATTGTTAAATTGGACATAGTGTTTTTCTTACTTACTAATTTACTTACACCCCAATTATAGCGCACTAACAACGTGAGTGCAAACCTTTTGCTCAAAAAGGCCCATTCCTCTTGCACACCTGGAATTAATCTGTATAATCTGCACGCACCTTTAAAGTGCATTTATATAACAGTCTTAGTTCCGATCTCGTTATCCTGCCCTCTCACACCAAGTGAAGGGTCCTAACGGGAAGTGAGGAGCTAAAGGCGATAACCCCAAGGATCATGTCAGATCAAAAAACCTTAATGCGAGATATGCTCGCAAATGCCGTTCACTTTGGGCATAAAACTTCAAAGTGGAACCCAAAAATGTCTCCATACCTTTTTACAAAGCGTAACGGAGTTCATATTTTTGACCTAAACAAGACTTACCAAGGTCTTATGGAAGCAACTAACTTCCTTCGCAATGCAGTGGCGCAGAACAAAACTATTTTGTTTGTTTCTACAAAGCAGCAAGCAAAAGGCATTATTGAAACTGCAGCCGAAGAGTGCCGCATGCCTTTTGTAACTTCCAAGTGGATCCCAGGTCTTTTAACAAACTTTAAGACTATCCGCGCAAGAGTAAAATACATGGCTAAACTGAAAGAAGATCAGGCCTCTGGTGAATTCGATAAATACACCAAAAAAGAAGCTCTAAACCTAGGAAAACAGATTGTTAAACTCGAATCTGCGCTAGGTGGTGTGGCTGAATTGGACAAAGTACCGGATATCATCTTCGTTTTAGATGTTGTTCGTGACAAAATCGCTGTAAAAGAGGCGAACAAAATCGGTGTAACAGTTGTTGCAGTGGTTGACTCAAATGCAAATCCAGATGGTATCGATTTCCTAATCCCAGGAAACGACGATGCTATCAAATCAATCAAATTCTTAGTTGCTCAAATTGGTGAAGCTATCAAAGGCGGATCCGCTAAGAAAAACTAATCCATAACACACGTCAAAATGGAAGATTCTACAAACACCACGCCGGAAACTCCTGAAGTTGAACCTGTAACTTCTGAATCTCCTGCAAGTTCAAAGCAAAATGCTCCTTTAGCTGCACTTGCTTACATACCTATGGGCTTCATTGTCACAGCAATGCAAAAAGGCAAAGACGAATTCTATATGTGGCACGCAAAAATGGGTGCTGCAATGACAGCAATCCTTGTCCTAGTGCTCGTGCTCTCACAAATTCTTTACATGGGATTAGTTGGTACTTTGCTATACGTGGCTTGGGCTGCATTAGCTTTAATTAGTGCCGGGAAAGCATGGAATAACGAAAAACTCGCACTCCCTGGCCTAACTCAATTGGCAGCACTAATGCCTTTGGAGAAATTAGCAGGAGGCATCGCTTCAACAGAAGCTCCTGTAACTGAAGAAGCAGCAGTTGAAGAAGAACCTGCGATTGAGGAAGCTCCAACGGTTGAAGAAGAACCTGCGATTGAGGAAGCTCCAACGGTTGAAGAAGAACCTGCGATTGAGGAAGCTCCAACGGTTGAAGAAGAGCCAGCAGTTGAGGAAACTCCTGCAGTGGAAGAAGAACCAGTGGTGGAAGAACCTGCAGTTGAAGAAGAACCAGCGGTTGAAGAAACTCCAGCGGTTGAAGAAACTCCAGAGGTTGAAGAAACTCCAGCGGTTGAGGAAACTCCAGTGGTTGAGGAAACTCCAGTGGTTGAAGAAGCTCCTGCCGTGGAAGAAGCTCCTGCCCCAGCAATTGGGCCAGAAATCATTGAGACTACTCCACCAGTTGAAGAAGCTCCTGCCCCTGAGGCATCAGCTGGAATAGAAATCACTCCGGCAGAACCAGAAACTCCTGCGGTTGAGGAAAGTCCTGCAGCACCAAGCGTTCCAAGCCCAACAGAAGGTTCGGAACAAACAACATAAATCATAAACACCCTTTAAATTTCAAAGTTATGACTATCACTTTAGACCAAATCAAATCCCTTCGCGCAAAGACTGGCATCTCAACAATGGCTTGTAAAAAAGCTCTTGAAGAGGCTGACGGCGACGAAGAAAAAGCTATAGCAACACTCCGTAAAAAAGGTGAAGCTAAAGCAGCTCAACGTGCCGACCGTAGCACTTGCAATGGTGTAATTGCTATTGCACAAAAAGACGGTAAGAGCGCAATGATCACTCTTGCTTGCGAAACTGATTTCGTTGCAAAAAATGACGATTTCATCAAAGCAGCAAACGACCTTGCCCAAAGACTTCTTGCAGAAGGTGAAGATGCGGATTTCAGCGAAACTATTGCTGGCCTCAGCACATCAATCGGTGAGAAAATCGAAGTAAAAGAAAAGAAAGTTGTGGAAAGCGCAGCCATCAGCTCATACGTTCACGGGAACAACAAGTTAGGTGTTCTTGTGCAATTCTCTGGCGATGCTGGCGAAACTGGTCGCGACGTTGCAATGCACATTGCGGCAATGGGGCCAAAGACAATTTCTCCAGATGAAATTTCTGATGAACTCGTTGAAAAAGAGAAAGAAATTTGGACTGAACAGCTTAAAAAAGAAGGTAAGCCTGAGGAAATCATGGGCAAAATCATGATGGGGAAAGAAAAGAAATTCCGCGAAGAAGCATCTCTTTTAACTCAAGCATTTGTAAAAAATCCAGAGCAACTCATTAAAGATCTTCTAGGAGATATTACTGTTGAAGCTTTTTGGAGATTTGAAGTGTAAATGACCTAACCCCACCTTATGTGGTGCAAAATTGAAGAAGCAATTGAAGATATTAAAAACGGCAAAATAGTAATTGTCGTTGATGACGAAGACCGTGAAAATGAGGGTGACCTAATTGTTGCGGCGGAAAAAATCACAAAAGAAACTGTCAATTTTATGATGAAAGAAGGGCGCGGATTAATCTGCGCTCCTCTTTGTTGTGACACCGCAGATCGATTGGATTTGGAACTCATGGGTAAGAAAAATACGGAAGCCCATAAATGCAATTTTACAATTTCTGTCGATTTAAAACACGGAACTAGCACAGGGATTTCCGCGAGCGACCGAGCAAAAACGATTCAAGCTTTGGCGTCGGATGACGCACTACCCGATGACTTTGCACGGCCTGGCCACATCTTCCCAATTCGCGCAAAAAAAGGCGGTGTGCTTGTACGTGCAGGACACACAGAAGCAGCCACTGACCTTGCACAACTCGCAGGGCTCAAGCCTGTTGCAGCGCTCTGTGAAATCATAAAAGACGATGGCGAAATGGCTCGCCGCGACGACCTAGAAAAATTTGCAAAAAAACACGAGCTGCACATCATCACTATCAAAGATCTCATTAATTATCGGCAACGCACAGAAAAATTAGTGGAACGTGAGGCGGAAACACAGCTACAAACTGAGAACGGAGAATTCCGTATGTTTGTATACAAATCACACACTGACAACTTAGAGCACGTTGCACTTGTGCGCGGCGAAGTTGCTGGCAAAAAAGACGTGCTAGTGCGCGCCCATTCAGAGTGCATGACCGGCGACGTTTTCCATTCAAAACAATGCGACTGCCGCAAACAACTCGACCAAGCAATGCAAACAATCGCTGACGAAGATTGCGGTGTAATTTTATACATGCGCCAGGAAGGACGCGGCATAGGACTAACAAATAAAATCAAAGCCTACGAACTGCAAAATCAAGGCCTAGACACCGTGGAAGCAAACAATGAACTCGGCTTCCCCGCCGACCTCCGCGACTACGGAATTGGCGCACAAATTTTGCGCGACCTCGGCCTAACTTCCATCCAACTTCTGACAAACAACCCACAAAAAATCGTTGGCCTAGAAGGATACGGCCTCACCGTCAGCAAACGAATCGCGATTGAAGCAGCTCCTCACAAACTCACCCACCGCTACCTCAAAACAAAGAAGGAGAAAATGGGACACATCCTAGAGCAAATTTAAAAGCAAAAAAGTTAATCCGCGAATCATGCCAGAAGAAATTTTGCATAAAAAAGACAAACCCATCTGGCACATGCGAAGAGCTCTTAGGCTTGCAAAAAAAGGCAGCGGAGCCGTCATGCCAAACCCAATGGTTGGAGCAATCATTGTGCATGATGATACGAACGGCCATGATGCGCAAACCAGCCCCACGCGAATCGGCGAAGGCTGGCATGAAAAATTCGGCGAGAACCACGCAGAAATTAATGCCATTGAAAATTGCATAGCTGGCGACCACTCACCAAAAGGTGCAACAATGTACGTCACGCTGGAGCCTTGCTGTCACACGGGCAAAACTCCCCCATGCACAGACGCAATCATAAAAAGTGGGGTCAAAAAAGTCGTGATTGCAACGCTCGATCCGAATGAAAAAGTTGCTGGCAAAGGCGCAGCAGCATTGCGCGCAGCAGGCATTGAAATTGAGATCGGATTACTCGAGGAAGAAGCACGCAAATTGAATCGCGAATTCTTCACATTTCACGAAAAAAAACGCCCCTTCATTACGCTAAAAGTGGCAATGAGTTTGGACGGGAAAATCGCAAAAAACCGCACCGAGCAAACTTGGCTCACAGGCCCACGAGCACAAAAACAAGTTCACATTATGCGCAGTAAGCATGAGGCAATCCTCGTTGGCGCAGGCACAATCATCGCAGACAACCCACACCTTGGCGTCCGCCTTGTGGAAAGCCAAGCAGGCAAAGATCCCTTGCGCGTAATCCTGCAAGGCAAAGATCCCCTGCCACAGGATGCCGCTGTTTTTCGCGATAAAAACTACCTCGTCTTAAAGGAAAAATCCGCCACAGAAATCACTGCCGCGCTGCACAAAAAAGGCATAACTTCGCTCCTAGTAGAAGGTGGCCAGGAAGTCTTTAATTCTTTCCTCGCATCAGGCCTCGTTGACGAACTCAAAATGCTCATTGCGCCCGTTATTTTGGGCGAAGATGCATTGCCATTCACAAACATAAACGCTGCACTCCCAGTCGCAATTCAATCCACACAAAAGCTAGGTCAGGATGTCCTCATCACTGCTACTCCAGCTCACTCGCAAGCTCAACAGCATTCTCAATGTCATTTATGAGCGTAGCGATTTTCACGAACTCAGCGTAGGTCACCTGGTTGTCTGGCCCAAAGGTTCCGTTGCCATAACCGCGAACCACTCCATTGCTGTATGCGTGAATCACATACGGTGCATACCATGCTTCAATGTCTACGTCACCGAATGGGTTGGATGTCAGATCATATTCAGCAAGAAGTTCATTCCCAAAGAGATTTGTATCAACTTCAATTCCAAAGAAATACATTGCCATCTTGAGCGCTTCTGCGCGATTAATAACATTATCTGCTCCAAAAGTTCCGTCTGGATATCCGTTAATTAGGCTGTGCTCGTATGCAAACTGGATGTATGAACCAAGGTCATGAGACTGCGTAACATCTATAAATCCCTGCATGAGCCAGTGAACGGTAATCGTTCCAACGTTGTAGTCGGAGAGCGTGACCAGCAGTTGCACTGCAAGTCCGCGGCTCATTCCTTTGTCTGGGTTTGTGAACATATCTATGAGCAGATCATAGAAGGATTCTGTTTCAACTGCTTGCGTGAGTACCTGCTCAACTTCGTCGAGGTTCTTCAAATATCCCTCAGACCAGTGGTCTGGGGCTACTACCCCAAGATCTTCCAAGGATGTTGGAAGCTTAATTTCTTCCTCCACAACTTCCTCCTCTTCTTCTTCATCATCCGTATTTGTGGAACCACCTCCGCCTCCCCCAGATGAGCCGGTGTCTGTTACCGTTTCTGGTTCGTCTGCTGCTCCAACTGTGAATACATACTGAGCTGTAATTTCTCCTGAATCAGATCCATCAGATGCTCGCAACATGTATGTAACAATCTGCCCGGAAGTTGGAGTTGTGTCTGCAAATGACTGCGTTCCAACCGGTATGTTTGCTATTGGCGATGCATTAACAGGATATGGAGATATTCCACGCATGATTTGTAGGTACGTACTTGCTGTGTCGTCCGGATCTGTCCAAGTCAATATGACTCCTCCTGATGCATTGTCCGTTACAGAAATGTTTGTTGGAATACCAATATTCTCACTGTTGTCTGGCGTGTATGAAATTGTCACCAAAATATCTGAAAGTGTTGTTTCATTTCCAAGATCATCCACTGCATATATTTTAAAATACTTTGTTCTTGGATCTGTTGAAACTGTTGTTGTTGCAGTGCTTGCTGTTGTTAAATCTGTGTCGTCTGAGTTGTCCCACTCAGCTGCAGTTCCTGTTCTTCCTTGCACATCTGTTTGGCTTGATCCATGCCAAATTTCATAATGGTTAAAGTTTGTATCTGTTGCTGCCGTCCAACTTAAATCTACTGATGCTGACGATGCATTTGCACTGGCAAAACTTGCTAATGCTGCTGGATCCACAAGATCCAAAACGGAGCTAGATGATGTGCTTGCACTTCCAGCTATTATTGCATCGTATGGCGTTACCCGGATTTGTGCGTTTGCTATGTCTGTGGAGGATGCAACATCTGTTGCTGCTTCCCAAACAATCGTAACTGTATTTGCTCCGGATGAGCTTGTGATATATGCGCCAGCCTGACCAGCCTGATACGTTTGAGCATTATCTATGCTTGGATCCCCGTACGTTGCTGAAGTTTCTGATCCGGTTGTACTTATTGTTGGATCTGCCCAAGTTGAACCTCCGTCTAGGGAATACTCAATTTTCGCCTGAAGAGTGTCGTCGTCATCTGGGTCGTCCATGATGAAGGTGACTGTTGCATCCCCATCTCCTGCTGTACTTTGGGCAAAGGTTACTGTTGCCACTGTTGGAGACTGGTTTGTGCTAACAACAATCGCTTTGTTTGCAGAAAGTGAGTTAGCCGTGCCTGGAGAGGTCAAAGCAAGAGTTGCTGTGTTCCCAGCAAGGTCTGTGATTGTTCCTGAATTTAATGTTAGGGCTCCAGTTCCTGTGTATGCAAGGTCTGAAACGTTATCCCCGTTTTGTGTTGTATATGTGAAGGAAAGAGTCGTATTGTTGACTGTAGAGTAACTCGCTTGTCTGTCTGTGCCATCAAAGTCTAGTTCTATTTGTGGAGTTCCAGACACTGCCATATTTTCTGTGAACTGAGTTGTCACTGTTATAGTTTCAGATGCTCCATATGTAGCATCTGGATTTGTTGAAGTAACGTTAGATACTGTTGGAGCAACGTTATCGTATGTTGTTGTATCGTTCGCTGTGCTTGATTCCGTTGCAGACACATCCTTAACTTTGGCTGTGATTGTTTTGAGTTCATTTGTTGCATCACAACCAGTTGTACCAGAAGTCATATTAAATTCATCACTGCTATCATTGATGACATTATCACCTGGATATGCTATCCAGCCACTCCAGTTACTTCCTGCGTTACATGAGAATGCAACGTAAGTTGCTGTTGCTCCGCTTGTTGAGAGCGTAATCACCGGTGTGCTGTCATTTGTATAACCGGATGAATCTGTGATCACTACGGAGTTTAGAATCGGGACTAGCACCAAGGAAAGAGTACCTACCGTTCCATCTTCTTGAGCAGCAGTAGCACTCGTACCCTTAAGGCCACCCGTCGCAGTCACATTACCAAGGGTAAATTCACTATTCACACCATAACTAAGGGCAATGCGTCCACCACCCCCTCCAGATCCATCATAGCTATCATTTGTACTATTTCCCCCAGCACCACCAGCAGCAGAAACTGTACTGCTACCCGCAATTGTTCCTGTTGTAATGTAAACAGAACCACCAGATCCACCTCCACCTGCTTGATAATTACTGTAAGCAATACCATTAGAAGCATCTGCTGAAATAGGACCATTAACTGTCAACAGACCAGCAACATCTATACGAACTTTTCCTCCTCCAGCACCACCGCCCGTGTTTAAATAACCAGCACCACCACCAGCTCCAAGTAAAACAGGTGCTGTTTCTGAACCATATGTAGTTCCATTTATACCATCTTGTGACCGGCCACCAATCCCTCCATGTCCAGCTCCACCTGCATAATCACCACCTGCACTCCCATCTCCATCTCCATAACCAGTGGTTGTTATTGCACACACACCCGTACTTGCATTTGGCCCATATCCATTTCCAGCAATAGGAATACCCCCAGCACAACCAAGCCCATTAACATTAATTGAAGAATTTGAATCAATATTTAATGAAGCCAAACCAGTCCAATCAATGTTCATATTAATATCCGAATTTACTAAGACAACATTCACAGCGCTAGTCATTGTTATTTCTCCACCGGCAGTTGCCGTAGCAGCCAAACCAGTAATCGTCGTGTTATTGAGAGTTAAATCATTACTAACACTCCAGTTAACTGCAACTCCATCTTTATCCCACGTCCAAGCATTTGTCCCCGACGTAGTCAAGGTGCCAGCCGTGATATTCATAGTGTCAACCGTATTACAGTCCCACGTCACCCCATTCAAAGCCATTGTGCCTGTAGCCGTAAAATTCAATGTTGCAAAAGTATCACAAGTTAATTCTGCACCAGATGAAACTGTAATATCTGCACGTGCATAGTCTCCACTACTATTAAAATCCATACCTGACGTAACTGTCAATGTACCAACCCCATCATCTGTCTTCCTGTCCAAAATGAAGGTTGAACCAGCTCCACCGTCTGTTGCAACTGTTGATCCAGAACCTGCAAGACCTTTTGCCGCAGTAATATTCGCCAATGTATATTCGCTGTTAGTATTAAAATAAACTGCCACACGCCCTCCTCCACCTCCACCTCCATCTTGGCTAGTACTGTTTGTATCATTACCTCCAGCACCACCAGCAGCAGAAACTGTACTGCTACCTGCAATTGTTCCAGCTGTAATGTAAACAGAACCACCGGATCCACCACCACCCATCTGATAGTTTGTTGCATCTGGTGTATCACCACCATCCGCGGAAATTGGACCATTAATTGTCAATGTACCTGTAACATCAATACGAACCTTTCCTCCACCTACTCCACCATCTTTACCTGAAGCTCCTCCACCTGAACCTAAAAAGACAGGTGCAGTTTGTGAACCATAAGTCACACCTATAACTCCATCTTTTGAAGCACCACCAGCTCCTCCATGACCAGCTCCACCAGCATAAGTTCCCCCTGCAGCACTCCTACCATCTCCATAACCACTAGCGTCAGTAGGCCCTATTGTACACACACCCGTTGATGGATTTGGACCATAACCATTACCACCATTTGTTACACCATTTACACAACCAAGCTCATTTACATTAATTGAAGAATTTGAATCAATATTTAAAGACGCCAAGCTAGTCCAATCAATGTTCATATTAATATCCGAATTTACTAAGACAACATTCACAGCGCTAGTCATTGTTATTTCTCCACCGGCAGTTGCCGTAGCAGCCAAACCAGTAATCGTCGTGTTATTGAGAGTTAAATCATTACTAACACTCCAGTTAACTGCAACTCCATCTTTATCCCACGTCCAAGCATTTGTCCCCGACGTAGTCAAGGTGCCAGCCGTGATATTCATAGTGTCAACCGTATTACAGTCCCACGTCACCCCATTCAAAGCCATTGTGCCTGTAGCCGTAAAATTCAATGTTGCAAAAGTATCACAAGTTAATTCTGCACCAGATGAAACTGTAATATCTGCACGTGCATAGTCTCCACTACTATTAAAATCCATACCTGACGTAACTGTCAATGTACCAACCCCATCATCTGTCTTCCTGTCCAAAATGAAGGTTGAACCAGCTCCACCGTCTGTTGCAACTGTTGATCCAGAACCTGCAAGACCTTTTGCCGCAGTAATATTCGCCAATGTATATTCGCTGTTAGTATTAAAATAAACTGCCACACGCCCTCCTCCACCTCCACCTCCATCTTGGCTAGTACTGTTTGTATCATTACCTCCAGCACCACCAGCAGCAGAAACTGTACTGCTACCTGCAATTGTTCCAGCTGTAATGTAAACAGAACCACCGGATCCACCACCACCCATCTGATAGTTTGTTGCATCTGGTGTATCACCACCATCCGCGGAAATTGGACCATTAATTGTCAATGTACCTGTAACATCAATACGAACCTTTCCTCCACCTACTCCACCATCTTTACCTGAAGCTCCTCCACCTGAACCTAAAAAGACAGGTGCAGTTTGTGAACCATAAGTCACACCTATAACTCCATCTTTTGAAGCACCACCAGCTCCTCCATGACCAGCTCCACCAGCATAAGTTCCCCCTGCAGCACTCCTACCATCTCCATAACCACTAGCGTCAGTAGGCCCTATTGTACACACACCCGTTGATGGATTTGGACCATAACCATTACCACCATTTGTTACACCATTTGGACAACCAAGCTCATCTGCATTAATTGATGAATTTGAATCAATATTTAAAGACGCCAAGCTAGTCCAAGCAATGTTCATATTAATATCCGAATTAACTAAAGAAACATTCACAGCATTAGACATTGTAATAACCCCTCCAGCAGTTGCTGTAGCAGCCGCACCAGTGATCGTTGTGCCATTAAGCGTTAAATCATTACTAACGCTCCAGTTAACAGCCACTCCATCTTTATCCCAAGTCCAAGCATTTGTCCCTGAGGTCGTCAAGGTGCCAGCCGTGATATTCATAGTATCAATCGTATTACAGTCCCATGTCGCACCATTCAAAGCTAATGTACCTGTTGCCGTAAGATTCAAAGTTGCAAAAGTATCACAAGTCAACTCCGCACCAGATGAAACTGTAATATCTGCACGCACGTAATCACCACCATCTAAAAACTTAAGCCCTGAAGTAACTGTCAAAGTCCCCACGCCATCATCTGTTTTTCTGTCTAAAATGAAAGTTGACCCTGTACCACCATCTGTTGCAACTGTTGATCCAGTACCTGCAAGACCTTTTGCTGCAGTGATATTCCCTAATGTATATCCACTATTAGTAGTGAAATACACCGCTACTCTACCTCCTCCACCTCCAGCACCATCTTGACTAGTGTTGTTTGAGTCATTACCCCCATCACCACCAGCAGCAGAAACTGTACCGCTACCTGCAAGAGTTCCTGTTGTAATATAAACAGATCCACCAGACCCACCACCACCCATCTGATAGATCCATGCATCTGGTGCATCACCACCATCTACAGAGATAACACCATTGATAGTAAGCGTTCCTGCAACATCCAAACGAACTTTTCCTCCACCCATACCACCATCTTTACCTGAAGCACCTCCACCTGAACCTAAAAAGACAGGTGCAGTTTGTGAACCATAAGTTACACCTATAACTCCATCCTTAGATGCTCCACCAGTCCCTCCGTGACCAGCTCCCCCAGCATACTTCCCACCACCAGTGGCATTACCATCACCATAACCAGTTGTTGTGATTGTACAAACACCCGTGCTTGCATCTGGCCCCCAACCATTACCACCTGAAATAACACCATTTGCACAACCCAACTCATCCGCATCAATAGAGCTGCCTGCATTTAAGGTAAAAGCTCCGGTAGTAGTAATTGTAATTCCGTCCACATCTCCAGCAGGATGAACCAAAACTACATCACTATCTACACCATCTCCAATTATCACAGATGCCACAGAAAATGCTTCATCAATCACACAATATCCATCATTATTCCCCTTTATAAAAGTAATGTTGTCTGAGCTAGTCCATGATGACTCATCAAGTTCTGAACCACCTTGCGTAGCTGCTGGGACAGTTGGAGATGCAGCGGTCCCATCACAATAAGCACTTACATCTAATGCACTCGCAACCTCAACATGTGAAATAGCGCTTACCGAAGCCAAAACAAGAGCGAGCAAAAACAAGAATCGCGTCGCCCTAATAAAAGAGTTTTTTAACATGGAGGGGTTTTTTAAAATTTATACATGGAAAATATCGCGATCATTCTAGCAAAACAACCGATGCAAAGTAAGCATTTACATGCAAAATAGTTTTACTCAAATCACTTTTGTGGCACTATCTACAATGCCACTTCACGAATGACATTTCACGCAAGTAACGCCAAAGCAAAATGAGATTAAATCAATGGCTAATATATATTTTTCGCAGCATTTTCCTACCTGGGAGACTTCGCACAATGGAGTGGAGGATGCTCCGGCTTCTGAATAAAGACCGCCGAGCACACCGCCTACCTGCACTTTTTATGCAGGGCGATTTGCGCGTAGTTGCCCGCGAGCACAGCAAAGACATGGCAAAAAAAGATTATTTTGAACATGAAAATTTGCTCGGCAAAAGTCACTCCGACCGATACAAAGAAGCACAAATCAGCGACACCGTTTCAGGAGAAAACTTGGCAAAAATTGGCGGCTACCCACACCCCGTGCATCGCGCCGAAGTTGGCCTCATGAACAGCCCTGGCCACCGCGCAAACATTCTTCACACAAGCTTCAATTGCGTTGGAATCGGCATCCATAAGTCCGACCAAAAAGTTTACTACTTTACGCAAAATTTTGCGCACCGCGACTTGATTTTCACCAAAACTCCGCCACCAAAATTCCGCATCAGAAGAGGCCTCACTTTGCATTTCAAACCTGTTGGTCACATCAGTATGGGCGTGTATCGCGTGCAGGATCACACCGGAATTATTAAAGAAAAAGGCTTCCCAATTCATCCTGGCAAAAACCGCTTGGACCTTACTTTTTCAAACAGCGGCGAATACAAAATCCAACTTTTCACCGGTCGAAAAGGCAGCGCCGAGCTAAAGATTTCAAACGAAATAACTAGCCGCGCCAAGATGGGATTATTTTCATAAACTTGGCAAGTAGCAAATACACAGCGCCACCACCAGCAATCGCGGCCGCAGTTTCAACAAGCAAATTTGGATATGACAAAAGTTGCATTGCTAGCACGCAAGCTCCCATCACCACCGTGGCAAAAATCACTCGCAACAGGTTCGCAAAATTGAAAAATTTCGTAATTGGAACTTCCATGAATCGTCCCAAAACTACAACCAAAAGCACCGCGTTTAGAGTCGCGCTGCAAACCGCAGAAATCGCCAGCGCCCAAACTTCAAAGTCGTAAACCTGCGTAAGAATTAAGCTCACCGCAATATTCACAATCACAGCCGCGAGCGCAATAAGCACCGGCCTCTTTGTTTCGTGCAGCGCATAAAAGCCTCGCGCAAAAATCGGAATCAAACTTTGCCCCAGCGCAGCCCAAACAAAAATTCCAAGCATCAGCGCCGTCATGGCTGCAGCATCTGCACCAAATTCTCCGCCGCGCAAAATCAAATCAACAATCTCTTCGCGCAAAAGGAAAAGCCCCAGCACCGCCGGCAAAACCCAAAACAAAATCGCGTGCGTAGACCTGGCCATCGTCCGCAAAAATGCACCCTTATCATCCGCATGAGCATCTTCGGAAAGAGTGGAAAACACCGCCACAGAGAGCGAAACCGCAACAACGCCGCCCGGCAAACTCTGTAAATTCATTGCGTAATTAAAAATGGAAATACTTCCAAGCGCCAGCAGCGAAGCAATAATCGTATCCACAAAAAGTCCCAGCTGCGTAACGGAAATTCCAAAGAGCCGCGGGATGGTCAGCTTAATAAAGTCGCGCACCGGCTTTGTCCGCAAACTCAGCACAGGCTTGTAACGGAACGAAGTCCGCAGCGCGCCCGGCACCTGTACCAAAAAATGCAAAGCAGCTCCGCACACAACTCCCCACGCCAGTGCATAAACTCCATAAGTCTCTCCAAAAAACCACGCCGCCACAATGATGCTCAGGTTGTAAACAATGGGTGCCGTGGCAATTCCCAAAAACTTTTTGTGCGAATTCTCCACGCCCTGAAAAACACTACTAAGCCCGAGGAAAATCGGCGATATCAACATGATCCGCGTCAAATTCACAGTCGTGGCCAAAACTTCCGCCTCAAATCCAGGTGCAATCAGCGGCACCAAATACGGCGCAAAAACATACAACAAGCCCGCCGCCACCAAAAGCAAAATCAAAAGTCCGTTAAGTACGTGACTCGCAAATTCGGACGCTTTTTTGCATTCGCTAACTTCGCTCCGCGCCTCCTTCAACAAAGTCGTATAAATCGGGATAAAAGCCGCAGACATCGCGCCAAAAATCAGGAGCGTGTACATCAAATCCGGTATACGGAAAGCCGCAAAATACGCGTCCAGGGCAAAAGCGCCACCGCCAGCCCCAACACCAAAAACTTTGGCAAAAACATAATCACGCCCAATCCCCAGAAACCTGCTAAGCAAGGAAGAAACAGAGAGCAAAATCGCTCCAAGCCCCACCGCTGTAAACCTTTTTCTCATCCTGTTGAACAGGTTAAAAATAAAAAGCATTTGTATTTTATCAAAATCTAAACGTTTGCAGGTTTAAGAGCCTTGCCTTATGACCTCTTTTGTGTTATAATTGTATGATTTGTAAGTAATTCGCATGCATCGCATCGCGATTTCACACCCAAAGCCCGAATGTTCAACCTCAACAAACTACTCAACGTATCATCAAGAGAATGGCCACGAATTCTAGTTGCGTGGGGAATGACCTTCCTCACCAGATTCGGATTTATTATAGGTTGGACAGTTTTGGTCGCAACATTTTTGGGGAAAGTCGGAATCAATTACCTCCCCGTGCTCTTCCTGTCAAACGCCCTCTTGGTAATGATGGGAACCCTAATTTTCCGCAAAATCATTCACCTGGTACGGCGCGAGCTACTCATAACATTCACTGTTTTGGGAGCCGCCACACTCCTTATCAGCTCAATTCTGTTCATTCAGACCAACGCACTGTACTTTTTCGTGCTACTTATGATTGCCGAATCTGTACTTCTAGCGCAACTCAGCATTCTCCTCTCTCTCTTTAATGAGGACATGTTTTCGCCCCTGGAAAGCCAGCGAACTTTCCCTGTGATCGAGTCGGCAGAAACAATTGGAGGTATTGCCGGAGGTCTTCTTTTGAGCCTAATGGGTAACGCCCTGCCCTCTTATAAATTTATTATAATCTGGGCAATTGCTCTGATTTTCATCCTGCCAATTGTGCTCAAGTACAATCCCAGCACAATGGAAATTCCAAAATTAAAAGCTAAAGATGAGGAAAAAGCTCAGGAAAAACCTGCAAAAAAAATCCACGAAAGCTTCTCTGAACTTAGAAAAATTCCATTCCTGAAGGGGCTAATGCTAGTTGTGATTCTGCATTGGTCAATTATGAATATTGTGGAATTCCAATATACAAAAGCCATCCAACAGGAGGTTTATGAGGCTCAAGAACAAACCCTGGTGCTTGAAGAAAAGTCCGTAGAGTTTTCTGCGGGACAAATTGCTACAAATGAAATCATCCTCGCTGAAACTGAGACCGCCGCATTAACAAACGAGCATAGCGAAGTGGATTACGAACACGCCCTAACTCAAAAACTGGGTATGCTGCATCTGCTTTTTAATGCCGTAGCACTGCTTATTCAACTGATAATTGCGAGCCGCATCCTGACTTCACTCGGAGTGATTGCTAGCATGATGCTGCACCCGCTCATCACTTTGCTCAATCTGATTGGCCTCACTTTGAGGTTCGGATTCGGAACCGCCGTGCTTACCCGCGGTAGTTATGAACTGACTGGGCTGATTTTCAAAAGCTCATACGACTCCTCATATTACGCCATTCCGCACAGCAAACGCGACGACGCAAAGGAACTCATGCAAGGAATCATGAAGCCACTCGGTGCCATCATTGGAACCGTGTTAATTATTGGAGTTGCCTTGCGACTCACAGGCGTAGAACAAACTCTCGCACTCAATGCGATCCTAATTGGGATGGGACTTACAATGTCCATTTTGGTCGCAACTTTAAGCCGCAAATATACAGCAATGTCCGAACAAAATCTGAGCAAAAAACTCGACCTTCCAACTCGGCTAAACGCCATTGAAATCCTCGCACAAAAAGGACATGAGAAATCAACACCGTCCTTACAAAAAATCCTCAACCGCCCTGACGAACCTGAAATTCTGCGCATAAAAATTATAGAAAATCTCGGGGAAAAACGCAGTACGGAATCAATCAACAGTATCCTTGAAATGCTAACTCATGAAAGCGATGGCATCAGACTCGCCGCTGCACAAGCCCTTGCAAAATTCGACAAACTCAAAAAGAACACCATGAAACAATCATTCACAAAACAACGAGTGATTGAGGCCATGAAGGAAGCGCTAAAAACAGAACAGAACAATTCAATCCGTGAAGAAATTGTGAAGTACTTTCATGAAATCGCACCGGACGAAATGACAAAATTCCTTCTTGAATCAATCAAGAGTGAAAAGAAATTGCGCGCATCTTTCATCCGTATGCTGCGATTCTTCAAAGATCCAAACCTCACCTATTACCTTGAGGAATATTTGCAGGACAAATCTCCAGCAATCAAAGCCTCAAGCATAATCACACTTTGGCAGTTCAAAAAAATGCGCGGCACGCTCAGCCACTATCTTAAACAAATGCTAGCTAGCAAACGCGCAGCAACACTTCTTGCGGGGATCGAAGCTATCGGCCAAGTCCAGTTCAAGGATGTAAAACCAGATCTTAAAAAATACCTCACAAGTACAAACAAGCGTATCCGCGAGGCTGCACTGCTTGCCCTTGCACAGATGGAGGACGAAAGCATAATCCCTCATTTAGTTGGAATTTTTGCAGACCCTGATCACGAATGGTTCCACAAAACTGCGACCATTCTGAGCACGCTCCCTCACCGGTTCAAAGAAACCGTAGAGTCAGCATTGCACATCCACATTACGGAAATCATCAACTCACATCTAAATAAAAACAAAAAAATCCACAAACTCGAAAAGAAGACTTTGCAGCTTCTAAAAGCCCTTTATCAAAAAATTAACGCTCATCACGAAGCACATAAAATCAGCTCAATGACCGATCCCCTTGCTTCTGATGAGTAAGTAAAAATATAATACACATAATGTCCATTCTACGCCGCCACATTTTGCTCCCAATTCTGCTCTGGATTTTCCTATGGGGAGCCGTTTCTTTTGTAGTTGCATATAGCCTCGGACTTTACCTACCACTTGCCCCCGCCATCCAAATCGCAAGCGCACTTGGACTGTTTTTTCTGCTCACTGTGGGAACATTGATTTTCAAACTTCACAGCCCTCTCAAAAAAATCATCCGTGAAATGAAAGCTCTTTTAACAGGAAAAAGTTACCGCCGAATCATGACATCCAAGCGCAACGAAATCGGCGTACTTGCTCACTTTTTCAATGAAGTTACACGCAGCATGGAAGGAATTTCCAGCGACGTAAAATCGCACAAACGCATTGCCAAGGAACTCAACACTGCGCAGCAAATTCAGCGCGACCTGCTCCCAAAAAACACTCCACAAATCCCAGCTTTGGATATCACCGCAAAAACTCGCTCCGCATCTGAAATCGGCGGCGACACTTTCGACTTCTTCAAAAAAGGCGACCGCAACCTAATATATATTGGCGACTCAACCGGCCACGGACTCCCAGCCGGAATTGTGATGGTTATGGTAGACACACTGATTGAAACGTTCATGGACATGTACGACAAGATGACAGACATCATGATTCTGCTGAACAAGTACCTCAAACCACACATGCAGACCACAATGTTCATGACCATGATTCTCATGGAGTGGGAGCACAAAACCAACAAGCTCAAATGGGTTGGCGCCGGCCACGAACACCTGATTCACATGCAAACTGGCACCGGCCAAATCACAGCCACACCTGCCGGCGGTATCGCCGTGGGTATGCTTGCGGACAACAGCAAATTGGTGAAAGAGCAGGAGCTCACCATGGCAGAAAATGATTTTGTAGTCCTGTTTTCGGACGGAATTGTTGAGGCAAAAAACATCACCGGCGAAATCTACGGCATGGAGCGTTTCCTAAATATAATCAAGGCGCACTCCAGCGCAGATGCAACTTCTGAGGAAGTTTTCAAACAAATCGCCATGGACGTTGGCCGTTTCATGGAAGGTGCAGAGCAGCTTGATGACATGACGCTAATCGTAATGAAACATACAAAAACACAGGCTAAAAAGGCCGATGACGGAACTACGTGGTAAACAAATCGCCAAAGAAAGCTAAAGCAAGAACTTTGGCAAAACCTTAGGCTCCTTCAAATGCCTCACGGCCTTCACCTTTTGAATATCCCGCAGGTTGTATTTCCCGTAGTAAAGGTCACGTAAATCGCCGCCTTGGGCCACAAAGTCACGCACCTGCAGATAACCAGAAAAATAAACTGCATCCTTGGTAAACGCACCTGGCTTGCTCGTATCCTCAAATCCACGCTTGAACTTCAAAGTCGTCTTGAATGCCTCTTCCTTTTTCATGCCAAGTTTCAAGCAGTAATCGTAAGTTTCCGCAAAACCATGCTTCCGCGCAAAATCCAATACAAAAAGCAAGCTAGCGCTCCTGTAATTTTGCGACACGTCATAGGCCAAAACTTGCTCTTGATTCCAAATCGCCAGCCCTTCCTGCGTCTCCAAATAATTAGCAAATCCGCGATTAAAAAGCTGATAATTTTGCTGCTTCCCATTTTCCGCCGTCAGCACATGCGTTTCAATTTCATGCGCAACCAGCATTCGCAACCTGTCCTCCTCAAACTTCGCACCTTCACGAAGGAACACCGCATTCTTCTTCCCGGCAACACAATCCGTCACCATTTCTTTCTTAACTTTGATTTTCCAATCCAGACCATACTCTTCAAAAACAGTCTCAAACTCAATAATCGCCTCTTCCAAACTTCGCACTTCTCTACCTTGTTCAAAATGTTTTGGCTTAGCATCCAACTTCTCCTTTGCAGCAGCCATCAAGCGCTCATCTGGATCGCCATAAAGCTCCAAACTTGCAGGCTCCAAATTCTCCGTCCCAATCACCTCAACAAGCGCAATTTTCTTCAAAATCTCAGCAGCCTTCTCTGCAAAAAGCTTGCCGAGTGGCGAATCATCAAGCTGCACTTTCACTTTTGCCACCTTCTCTTTCAAATGAAAAACATCAAACAAAGTATCCGGATATTTGAATTGCGGATTGTACGCCACGTCTTTCATAAACACCGCCTTTTCCTCTTCCAAGTTCACCGGCTTCAAGTGATAAAGCAGCTTAATCTGCCTGTCAATTGACACCAAACTGCTATCAAGTTCCAAAAAGTTCACACCGCTCAGTTCATCCACCTTCGCCGCCGATTTAGCATCAGAATGCTTTGCTTTATCAGGCTTAATATGCGGCAACTTTTTAAGTTTACCAACAGCCTTGTCCTTGCCCTTTGAAGGATCAATCAAATAACTACTCAACTCTCGCCGACCAATCACCAAATCAAAGCCCTTGCCAGACAAATCCTCCGGTTGCGCCAAAGTCTGAATTCGCTGTTCAGCAAGCATAAATTTAACTTTCACCAGCTCAGAATCCTCCTGCTCCGGCAAAGCCAAATCCTCCGCCAAATTACGATCAATAAGCGTGCGTTCAAGCAGCGGATTTATGGATGCCCAAACGTAACGATTATCGCCCTCAACCAAGAATTTCACCTTTTCCAAACTGCCAATCACTTCCTTACCACTGATTTTTTTCACCTCCTTGTCCAGCTTGTTTCCAAACATGTCCTGCGCAATACGCACACCCTTTTCAGGCGTGGATACTTTCACACCTTGAATCCGTTCCAACCTCTTGCGTAACGGCGCCAAATTCGCAATTTGCACCGCCAAACCAGCACGCGCATTAATCTCAAGCAGCACCGGCCCCACATTACGATCAATTGCCATGTCCACCGCCATGTAACCCAAATTTGTAACCAACTGCACCTTGGACGCGGCAAGCAACATCTCGTCCCAATACGGAATTTTCACACCACGAATTTCACCAAACTCCGGCACCTCATCAATAATTTTGTTGTGATGAACAATGTGCGTCGCCGTTCCACGCGCAATATCAATTCCAACTCCAATCGCGCCCTGATGCAAATTCGCCTTCCCGTCTGATTCGCGAGTTGGCAAACGCAACATGGCCATGACTGGGATCAGGTTATGAACCACAATCCGAATGTCCGGCAAACCCTTGTAGGCAAACTTGGCCAAACTATCATCACACACAATCAGTTGCTCAAAAAATGCACTGTCCGCAACTCCAGCCAAACTAAAACGACCATCCAAAACATCCCCAATGTGCTCAGTCACTTCCGCCTGACTCATCACCGTGCCACTCGCTTTTTCGTAACCGCCGTCCTTGCGCCCAATGAAAGGAATAATCCCCTCACCGCCAAACCCCAGGTTGGGCTTCAGCACGCAAGCACCCGGCAAGGATGCAAAATCAAAACGCTCCAGCTCTTCCTGGCTGCGAATCGCCGCATAAAGCTTTGGAACCGGAATATCACGCGCAGACAAAAACTGCTTTGTTTTTAGCTTATCGTCCGCCATTCGCACAGCCTTCTTTTTATTATAGGGACGAACGTAAAGCAAGTTACGTGCATTGATCCCCAAAATACCAATCTGATTAAAAATTCCCATTATTCTTCAACGTGACGGATAATTTCACGGAAACGAACATACTCCACAAGCCTCAGCCCACTCCATCTTCCAAGGAAAATATTTGTGAGCAAGAAAAGCAGAATCAGCTCCGGATGCCCCAAAACCACAACCTTCAACCAATCCCATTCCGCAACAAAATAACAAAGAATCGCAACCAAAATCGCCTCACCAACCAGCACAAGCGCACTCCTCAGTCCCTTTCCACTTTGAATACTCACGAATTTTTCAACCATGGTACTCATAATCAACATAGGGAAAACCGCAATACCCACAATATTGGAAATATTCAGCAGCGACCCCATCAGCAAGAGGAACAAAATCGTCAAACTAACAATGGTCAGCACAATGGCCATACGCGGAATATAAAGCAGCCTGTAACGCCGCAACACAAGCCTCGCCAGCGTCCCAATCGCAAGGATAGAGAAGAGAATCAGCAGCCCATATGGCAGATCAAGCGCAATAAATGAAAGTGCCAAAATCGACGGCGTATACACACCAAGCGTGGTCAGGCCAATCACTTGTTTCATGAAGGCAACAACAGTCACAATTATTGGAAGCATCAGCACCAAACGGATTGTATTTGTTGGCACTCCACGGTCCACCATCACATTCACCAAGTAAGCCAGCACGTTCCACGGCCGCAGATGCAATTTGTCATCCACAAGCTCATACTGCACGCCACGCTCGTCCAAAACCGCAATAAATTCCTGCGGATCTGTCTCATCCAAAATTGCCCACATGGCTTCACTGCGCGTTAAAATAATACGATCCGGTGCAATAGTTTGATACACACCGCGAGCAATATTCGCCAGCGAACCAAAGTCCTGATCAGACACAAAGATTATATCCTTCCCGTCAAAAAAATCACTCTCGCCCATACTCTGATAAACCTGTGAAAACACCGTCAGCCCCGAACTCCCCTGAGTCCAAACCACAATGGTATCCGCACCCTCAAGCGCATCCACATTTTCCATCAATTTGTTCTTCAAATTTTCCTCCGCCAAGAACTCCGACTGCGAAGAATACAACTCCAAAAGTTCAATAAAAATATTCTCATTCTGCGCCGATTCCACAAAACCCTCAATCCTTTCCTGCTCGTCTTCCACATCAGTTATAAGAACAAAGGAGCTCTCATAAACAAACATGTCATGCAAAGCCGAGGTCTGATTCCCCAGCGCATCACGAACTACAAGCGTCACTTCATACTGCCCGGACTGCGCATAAGAATGCACAACTTCCACGCCCTGCTGCCTGTTACCATCTCCAAAAAACCATTCGTAAGTAAGATCCGGCGCCTCATAAGTTGTGGCCGTCCCAGATGCATCAAAAATAATGCTCCGATTGACGCCAACACTCGCATCTGCACTTACATTTGCCTCAATTGGACCTTCCGCGGAAAGTTCAACATCCTCAGGCGGTTCAAAAAAAGCACCTGCCTGCGGAGCGAGATTTTGGCTAAGCCCAGCCGCAAAAGGCAGCATGAACACAACTAACATTAAGGTGGAGAGAAATCGTTTCATATATAGGGGTTTGTGACGCAGCAAATTCTAGCAGAAAGCCGGGCGAAGTTCACGTTAAAAAACGTCCGCATCAGAATCCAACTAAGCCGAAAATAAAAAGCTAATTAAGCATCGATTCTACCCTTTGCACCGCCTCTCTCATTTCAACTGCCACATCACCAAGAAGATCCCCGCCTAACTTAGTTTCTGCTGCTCCAAGAATTTCACGTACTGTTAAACTACGCATACACGCCAAAGCAGCATCAATATCACCTGCTAGCTCCCTCATTCCTGGCAAATTGTCCGCCCCCAAACTCCTAGTCACCGCCAAAAGCTTTAGCTGTTCCATTGAGTCTAAACTTCCAAGTGTATCTGATAATTGCATTCCCATTTGTATGAAATTTAAGACAATAACCTGTTCGACAAAGATCATAACACTTTTCTACCAACTGTGCAAGCTTTGTTAAGTTGCAGAGTTCCAGTCACATTATGTAGGTGGGCTTGCATGGCTTTGTAAAAAGAGGCGTGGAGAACCTTTTGCGCAGGCGTCAGCCTGTGCATATGAAGACCTCCATGCCTCCTGTTAAA
>Ga0208904_1000095_pt1 | contig 75321 bp, 99 predicted proteins | sample AntAceMetag02UKB_FD_184774 | JGI IMG/M metagenome (GOLD analysis project Ga0208904, IMG submission 184774) | Saline lake microbial communities from Ace Lake, Antarctica - Antarctic Ace Lake Metagenome 02UKB (SPAdes) (version 2) | ecosystem: Environmental > Aquatic > Non-marine Saline and...
GCTGTCGGCTCTTCCTATCCTGGATGTGCACAAGCATCCAAGGGTGTCGGAGTTCACGCATTAAAAGGGATCGTTAGCTGGGTTAAGAACGTCGTGAGACAGTTTGTATGATATCTACTAGATGTGTTGTTAACTGAGTGGAAGGACCCTCCAGTACGAGAGGAACGTGGGTTCGGAGCCTCTAGTCTACCAGTTGTTATGAGCAGGCTGGGCAGCCACGCTCTATCCGATAAGTGCTGAAAGCATCTAAGCACGAAGCGGACCGCAAAACGAGTTAACATAAGCCGCAGTAAAAGACTGCGTTGATAGAGACGGAATGTAAGCATTGAGCTTTCGCGATTTGTTCAGTTCGCGTCTACTAAAAGCTACACATTTTATTCGAAAGAATAAAGAAATATCTAACTTCATTTTGAAGTTTTGCCTATGAGAATAGGCGAGCGATGATTAAATCTAGACATAGTGAATTTGTAGTTTACTACGATGAAGCTATTAGTGAATTATTTAAGCGAGGATTTATCCGAGCGAGAATGATGAGCTACTTTTGTGGATTTCTTATACTGTTCTTATTTGTTATAAATATTCTAATCTTTTTTGAAAGATTTAAGATGTGACAAGAGTATAATAGTTCTTATAAGTGCCGAAGGTGGGGTCGGGGGGACGAGAGATAATCTTAAATAACTTCTAATCTTTTTGCAAATAGGTGAATTTGAATAATTCAAAAGGAGGTGTAAAATGTTTGAAAAAAGAATGAAGAAAATAGATGCTGTTGATATAGGTCTAATTAAGTTAGGCATGGTTGCTTTTACTTTATTTCTAATCACAGTATGGCCGGCTGCAATGAACTGGGTACATAGTGTTCATTGGGGATGGTTTTTAGGTGTCGCACTTGTAATTTTGGCAAGACCTTACTATAGAGCTTATCTTAAGTAAGCCTAAAATATAATTTTTATTTTATTTAACCTCGGGCTATTAATCAATATGTCCGGGGCAGAGAATTTTATAATTTATTTTTGTGGATTTCTTATACTGTTCTTATTTGTTATAAATATTCTAATCTTTTTTGAAAGATTTAAGACGTAACGAGAGTATCTAAATTTTTAAAAAGTATATGAGGATTGGGAATGTATGGGAATTTTAGGATTATCTCCAGAAGAGGAAAGAAAAGAAGTGATTGAGGAAGTAATTGAATTGTATACCAATTTAAATTCTGGCAAACCTGCAGAAGTAGCTAAGAGTTCCTCTGCTTTCATGAGAGAATACGAGAAAGTATTGGATAAATTGAAAAATTATTTTCAAAAGGATTTAATTAATGATATCCCTGATTTTGTAAACGACTTGTCTGAAGCAATAGAATTTAAAGAAGTCTGGTGTGGCATTGCTACCCCAGAAGTAAAGATAAAGACTATCGAATTGGGACTTAAGAAAATAATGAGAAAATTTAAGGTTGATATTCCTGAAAAACAAAACCCCCAGAATGAAACTCCCAATCTCCCTTTTCAAATTAATCAGATTATGAATACTGAAATTAATATATCTAATGAAAATAAGATTGAAATTTCTGGTCTTTTTAATAATGTTGAGCAGGAACTAAAAGAAGAAGAACCTAATTACTCTAAAATTTCTGGATGGATCTCTACGATAAAAGGAATTTTAAAATTGGTAGGGTTTTTCGGAAAATAAATGTCCAAAATGCGGTTCTAGATTATTAATGAGATATCAAATTAGCCATTATTATCAACGGTAGAAGACATCAATACTGTTTTTGCTATTCCTAAATATGGATTCCCATAATATATCTCCTTCATCTCATCTTTTGCACCATTAAGATTATATGTTGCCATTATTTTACTATACAAACTTGGGAAGATATAATTTTTAGAAATCAAATCTTTATCTAAGTTTTTAGAGCCTATTACACTTACAATTTGACTTCTTAATTCATCTAATTCTTTAACTGCTTGACCAAATTCTGGAGTTTGATAATAAGATTCTTTTTCTCTTTTAAAAAAATGTAAAAACTTTTTTACTTCTATTTCTTTTCTAAAAAATCCTCGTTCAGCTAATTCACTTCGTACCCTCCTCGTATTGTCAAACATTTCTAGGAGATTGTCATCTGTCCTGATATAGTGAAGATTTAGTCTTTCATAAGGTCTTAAATTAGATTCATTTCTTTCCGTAACTTCGAGTCCATGGTTAGCTATAATATAACCTTCTGTTCCTAGATAGGACAAAATAGTTAATAATGTATTTTGTTCTGTATTGTTCTCAGTTCCTTCTGATCCAAGTATATATAATAGTTCAGCAGGTCTTAAATTCTCTATAATCCCCATATTAAATAATATTTAACTCTTATTTTTAAATTTATTGCGTTTAAATTAACCACACATAAGTAAGGAATATATGTCTGTAACTCATATAATTAAACCTAAACAGTCAAGCTTAAAAACCTCCGATTCTCTTAAATTTTGTAATAGCTTGCTATTATGGGTGGGACAGCTAACTATCGGTGTCTTTGTCTAAATGGCAGAAGAAATGTTAAATGATTTCTAGGAAACTGAGGAAGGTCCGCGCATCTCTCGTTGATTTAATTCTTCGAGGCTTTTGAATTGCCAGTGAAAACTGGGCGTTGTAAAGCGTAGCTCTGGTATAGAAACGATCCGATTCAATTCGGCTGGAACGAGCACCTCAATTGATGCAACTGGAAGCCGTTAATTCGACTTGTACAGGCTTAGTCAGATGTTAGCACAAACTGTTTGAATTAGACTCAAAGTTTGACAGAACGTGGCCTATGTCCCGCCCTTGTTTTTTAATATATTAACATTTTTATTCCCTGAGCTATGAAGCCAGAAAAAATTGGGATTGCTAAATTGTCATCTACGTGAGGGAAAATTGTTTCAACAAGTGTTGCCATTAGTGCCATAGGAATTACAATCATCCAATTTCCTATAATTAAAAATCCTATAATTAAATCTACTACAAATTCAGCAGCAATACCTTCCCATGCCGTGTCTTTGAGTTTTTTTATCCAGTGTTTTCCAAATGCTATGCCGAAGATGGCGGCAGCCATGTCTCCTAGTACTGTCATTAGTATAACTGCTATTGCAATATCAAAATCAAAAAGACTCAAAGCAATAATTATTCCAAGTATGTAATAAACGTTTCCGGCTAAACTATTCTCTTCCCTGTCTCTGTAAAAAATATGAAATATCGGAATTTTTTGACGTTTAATTATTCTAAAAAAATCTATACTGACAAATGTTATGAAAACTGATAATAAAAAAAGCATTGCTAGCCTAGACGAACTTGTTAATTTTAATAATATCCAATAAGCAAGAACGTAAAGAAGCCCGATAAGATGAATTGTTTTTCTCTTTAACTCAAATGTAAGTTTTGACATATTTGTATTAGAAAAAAATGGTTTTTATATTAATGGATGCGGGCTAATTGACCTATGTGAAAGCTCTATCTCCTTACCCTCAATTAAACTTAAAAAGTGACTCTTCTGTTAATATATTATGGGGCTGTAGCTCATTGGGAGAGCACACGGCTGAAGACCGTGGTGTAGGGAGTTCGATTCTCCCCAGCCCCATTTTATCGATATGACAAGTTTTATAAATAAAAGAGCCTGTGTTAAATTATGAGAAGTGATAAAAAGGGTGCGATGGAAATGTCCATTGGAACTATCGTCGTTATTGTCCTGTCTATGTCTATGTTAATTTTGGGAATGGTTTTGGTTAAGAATATATTTGGAGGAGCTACTAGTAATATTTTATCTATAAATGATAAAACCAAGGAAGCAATTAATAATGATTTATTTTCTGAAGAAAAAAGAATAACTGTTTCTCTGCCAAACAGAATTGCTAAGATAAAACAAGATGAAGATTGGGGAGTTGCATTTGGAATTCAGAATTTAGAGAAAAATAATCCTGATGCAGGAAGTTTTGAATATATTGTATCTCTTAGTGATGATGATGCCGAGGAAAAATGTGGTATTGGTAAAAGTAGTATTGAATCTTGGATAAAAACTGGAAAGGCCGATAGTATGACTCTTCCTCCAGGAGAAGTTTATTATGGTATTGTTAGATTCAATATCCCAGAAGGTGCTCCACTTTGTACTGTTAGATTTCATGTTGATGTTACAACTGATAGTAAACCTTATGCTACTGATTTTTTCGATATAGAAGTTCTGGCATAAATTTAAAGACAAGATTTATTAATTGAGTTCTTTTTTAGAGACTATGAAGATATTGGCTATTGGTGATTTTCATGGGAAGTTTCCCGTAGAGTTAAAAAAATTAGTTAAAGAAGTTGATTTAATCCTCAGCGTTGGAGATTATCCTTCATGGGAATTTAAAAAGATTTTAACTGTTAATACTGGAGCGGCGATAGATGGAAAATGTGCAATTATTGATTTTGATGGAGTAAAGGGAAGAGTTAAAAATATTAGGTTTGTTAAATAATTATGATAAAATTATATAATACGTTAACGAGAAAAAAAGAAAACTTTGTTCCTATTAAAAAGGGCAAAGTTGGACTTTATACTTGTGGACCTACAGTTTATTGGTATGCACATGTAGGAAATATGCGAAGTTATATTTTTGCAGATATCTTGAAGCGAGTTTTAATGTATAATGGACTTAAGGTAAAACATATTATTAATGTGACCGACGTTGGGCATCTTACTTCTGATGGAGACACGGGAGAAGACAAGTTAGAAAAAGCTGCATCTAAAGAAGGGAAAACGGCTGAAGAAATTAGTCATTTTTATTTTAATGCCTTTGAAAAGGATTTTTCTAAGTTAAATTTGATTGCTCCGTTTAAATGGAGTTGGGCGAGTGAACACATTAAAGAACAAACTGATATGATTAAAATCTTAGAAGAAAAAGGCTATACTTACAAAACAAATGATGGAATTTATTTTGATAGTTCCAAGTTTTCTAACTACGGCAAGTTATCTAACAAGAAGATTGAAGGACTGAAAGAAGGAAAGAGAATTGCTGCTCGAGACAAAAAAAACAAGACAGATTTTGCACTTTGGAAATTTAGTGGGGAGCCTGGAGAAAGGCAGCAAGAATGGGATTCGCCTTGGGGACTAGGTTTTCCAGGATGGCATATTGAGTGTTCGGCTATGGCTTCTAAATATTTGGGAAAACAATTTGATATTCATACTGGAGGTGAAGACAATATGCCAATTCATCATGAGAATGAGATTGCACAAAGTGAGTGTGCGTGGGGAGTGAAACCTTGGGTTAAGACTTGGATGCATGGAGCTTTTTTGAATATTAAGGGAAATAAGAAAATGAGTAAGTCTGCTGGAAAAATTAAAAATATCAGCGAACTAGAGAGCGAGGGTATCAATCCCTTAGTTTATAGGTATTTTACTTACTCTGCTAAATATAGAAAGCCTCTTATTTGGAGTGAAGAAGCTATTACCTCTGCCGTTAGTTCGTATAAAAAACTTAAGAATATTATAGGTAAATTAAAAGATGATGGAAAATCAAACAAAGCATACTTAGGAGAATTCAAAGAAAGAATCAATGATGACCTTGATATGCCGGGTGCTATCGCGATATTATGGAAATTAATTCGAGATGGAAAAGCTAAAGGCAAAATTGGAACTATTAAAGAAATGGATAAAGTTTTTGGATTGAAATTATTAGAAAATAACAGTATTGAAATTCCTGAAGGCGTTCGTGCTATTATGAAGGAAAGAAAAAAAGCTCGAGTAGAAAAAGACTGGAAGAAAAGTGATGAGTTGCGAGACAAATTGAGAGAAATGGGCTGGATTATTAAAGATAGTAAAGAAGGGTACGAGTTGGAGAAAATTTAAAAGTCAAAAATGAATAACATTTCTAAAACCATGCAAATTTTGGGTAAAAAATATCCTCGTTCCACCACTACATTGAATTCGATGAGAGGAAAATCTAGTCCGTTTGAGATTTTAATTTCGTGTTTGCTTTCTTTAAGGACGAGAGATGAGGTTACAGATGTTGTATCTCGTGATTTGTTTAAGATAGCTAATACACCTAAGGGAATTTTGAAAATACCCATGCCGAAATTAAAAAAGATTATTTTTAAAACAGGACATTATAACAAGAAGGCAGAAACTTTAAAGTTAGTTTCTAGAGAATTAATTAGTAGATTTAATGGAAAAGTCCCGAGCAATTATGACGATTTGATTTCGATTAAAGGAATTGGCCCAAAAACTGCAAATATAGTTCTAGCATTTGCGTTTGGTAAATTGGTTTTGCCTATAGATATTCATTGTCATAGAATTCCAAATCGTCTTGGGTGGATTAAAACTAAAACTCCAGAAGAAACCGAAAAAGTTTTGACGGAAATATTGCCAAAAAAATATTGGAGAGAATTCAATTCTGCATTTGTACAATTTGGTAGAGAAACTTGCCTCCCTATATCTCCTAAATGTTCGGAATGTCCAGTAGAGAAACATTGTAATAGAGTTGGAATTTTGAAAAGTAGATAGATTTTGGAATAAATTTATAAACAAGATATTATTATAATTATAAAGATGGTGAAAGAAAATAAGTTTGCATTTGTAAATCAATCATACAAACCTACATCTAATGATTTAATTTGCTTATTTAAGATAACCCCTAATAATATGGGATTTAAGGAGGCTGTAAATAATGTTGCGCTAGAAAGTTCTATTGGAACATGGACTGATGTTTGTTCAAGTCAAAAGTATGTAAATAAACTTGGGGCAAAAGTTTTTGCGATTTCTGGAGACTGGGCTAAAATTGCATATCCACAAGAGTTATTTGAAGAGGGAAGTGTTTCAAATATTTTGTCTTCTATAGCTGGAAATGTTTTTGGGATGAAATGCGTTAAAGGATTAAGATTGGAAGATATTAAGTTTCCGAAAAAATTATTGAAAAGTTTTCCTGGTCCTCGTCATGGAATTGATGGATATCGAAAGATTTTGAAAGTTAAAAATCGTCCTTTAGTTGGAACTATTGTTAAGCCTAAATTGGGCCTAAAAACAAAAGACCATGCCAAAGTAGCTTATGAAAGTTGGGTTGGTGGATGTGATTTAGTTAAGGATGATGAAAACTTATCTTCACAAAAATTTAATCCGTTTGAGCAGAGAGCTGCTAAAACTTTAGAGATGTGTGATAAAGCGTCTGAAGAAACTGGGGAGAAAAAAGGATATTTAGCTAATGTAACTTCAGAGGCGATGACGATGTTGGGTCGGGCAGATTTAGTTAAAGAGCTAGGTGGAAAATTTGTTATGCATGACATTATCACTGCTGGATTTGCGAGCCTCGAAACTTTAAGGAAAAATTCTAAATTAGGAATTCATGCTCATCGTGCTATGCATGGAGCGTTTACTGAAAATCCTAATCATGGACTCTCCATGATGTGTGTTGCAGATTTTGCTCGAATGGCTGGAGTTGATAGTTTACATATAGGAACTGGAATTGGTAAAATGAAAGGTGGGAAGCGAGAGGTAGGTGAAATTAGTGAAGAAATCGAAGATAGAGAAGTTGCAAAAACAAAGCATCGATTAGAGCAGAATTGGGGAGAGATGAAACCTGTTTTTTCTGTTTGCTCAGGTGGAATTTATCCCGGACATGTCCCTTATCTCATAAATAATTTTGGGAAGGACATCATCATCCAAGCAGGCGGAGGAGTACATGGCCATCCTAATGGAACAAAGATCGGAGCAACAGCTATGAGGCAGGCAGTGGATGCAACAATAGAAGGAGATACTTTGCACGAATATGGAAAATCACATAAGGAACTGATGGATGCCATGGAATACTGGGGAAAAATTAGATTTTAGATAATCCTTTAAAGCAATTTCTCTTTGAATTCATATGAGAGAATTTATTTACTATTCTAAAAGTGCTGTCACCGCTGGGAACTTGATTAAAAATAATTTGATGCAAGCTGGGAGAATGGATATTGTATGCAATGTTATTATTTCTGTATTCTTTATTTCGAATGCTATGAGAGATGATGTGAAACTTCATCTTATTTTTGATGGTCCGCCACATGCGCCCAAACATTTAGTTTTAGAATCAAATAAAGAAATGCCTATTTCTAAAAAAAATGTTGCTGGATTAATTAAAAGAATGCTATACAAATCTCCTGATAAAGAGGGTTTGTTAGAAATATTTCCAGGAGCTTCTATTGAGAAGAAAGGGTTTGAAAAGCTCGTCAAGGAACTTGATGTAGATGGGAAAGATGTTTTACTATTAGATGGGAAAGGAAAGGATATTAGAGAAACTACCCTTAAACTTAATGAGAAAGAGAATAATGTCTTTATTATTGGAGACCATGAAGGATTTCCTGCAGATAAAAGAAAGTTTTTGAAAAAAATTGATAAGGTTTCTGTTGGGCCTAAAGTTTTATTTGCTTCTCAAGTTATGACAATATTACATAATGAAATGGATAGGCACTAACTATAGATATCTATAAAAACTAAACTTAATTTTATTTAATATGAAAAAAGCAGCGAGATTAATTGTACAGGGAACAGTTCAAGGAATTTTTTTTAGGCAGTTTGTAAAGGAGCATTCTGACAATCTTGGATTAGTTGGTTTTGTGAGGAATCTTGAGGATGGAACAGTAGAAATTATTATAGAGGGAGAAGCTGAACAAATTGAAAGATTAGTTAGATTTGTACAAAAAGGTCCGGAGCATTCTCAAATCAGAAATGTAAAGGTCGAAGAAAGAAAGTGGACTGGGGATCTTAAAGAATTTAAGATTCTTCGATTTTGAAAGTTTTATAAAGTATTTTTGGTTGAATAATATATGGCAGAAGTTACAGGCAGAGAAAAACAAATTATTGATGAGAGAATAAAAAAAATTAATATTCTTAGAGATTCTGGGATTGATCCATATTCTCATAGATTTGACCTACATGAAGAACGAACCCATTCCGGTATTATAAAAGAAGAATTCGGGAAACTGAAAGATGAGGAAAAGTCCGGAAAAAATAGGGTTGTTGCTGGAAGAGTTATGATGAAAAGAAGTTTTGGGAAATTGTCGTTTTTTAGTTTACAAGATTTGAAGGGATCTATTCAAATTGTTGTTCAAAAAGGGGAAGTCCCTGAAAAAGTTATAGATATTTTCAAAAAAATCGATGCTGGAGATATAATCGGAGTTAGTGGAGAGGTTATGAAAACCAAAACCGGAGAGATATCCCTTATGGCTAAAGAACTTTTTATCCTAACTAAATCTATTTTGCCTCTGCCGGATAAACATAAGGGTTTGAAAAGTGAAGAAGAAAAACTTAGAAAGAGATATTTGGATATTATTATGAACGAAGATGTTAAAGATATTTTTATTAAGAAACAAAAATTCTGGAATGCAATTAGAACGTTCTTAATGGAGAAAGGATTTTTAGAAGTCGAGACTCCTGTCTTGGAAAATTCAGCTGGAGGCGCCGCGGCAACTCCTTTCGCAACTCATCACAATGCCCTTGATATGGATGTATATCTAAGAATTTCTATGGGAGAACTTTGGCAAAAAGTAATGCTAGTTGCCGGATATGAAAAGACGTTTGAGATTGGGAGGCAATTTAGAAACGAAGGAATGGATGCTGAACACTTACAAGATTATACTCAAATGGAATTCTATTGGGGTTATGCTGATTTTAATGATGGGATGAAGCTTGTCGAAGAAATGTATAAAGAAACCGCTATGGCAACTCTGGGAACATTAAAGTTTGAAACACAAGGTCAAACAATTGATTTGGGTAAGAAATGGGTTCAATATGATTTTGAGAAACTGATAAAAAAAGAAACAGGGATAGGTATTTATGAAGCTGATAGCAAAGATATCACTAAAAAACTTAGTGAATTAAAGATGGATTATGACGATGGTGTAGATAAATGGAGACTTGTAGATTTGCTTTGGAAATACTGCCGTAAAAAAATTATTGGTCCTGGATTTTTAGTTGGACAACCTGTGGAACTGACTCCCTTAGCAAAACGTAGTGCTAAGGACCCTAGAAAGGTTGAGCAGTTTCAAGTTATTCTTGGGGGGAGTGAGGTTGGGAACGGCTATAGCGAACTGAATGATCCGATAGACCAGGAAGATAGACTCCAAAAACAAAAAGAGCTTGGAGAAGCTGGAGATACAGAAGCTATGGAACATGACGAAAATTTTATTGAAGCTTTGAAATATGGGATGCCTCCTGCCTGTGGATTTGGGGTTAGTGAAAGATTATTTTCATTTATGATGGGAAGACCTATAAGAGAATGCGTTGTCTTTCCATTAATGAAACCTGAGGTATCACAAAAAGATGGCACTGATAGTAAAAAGTAAAATTAAAGAGTATATTAGCTTAAATGTTGGAGAAGATTTAATGAGAGCATTAGAAATGGAAATTGAGGACATCTTAAAGAAGGCAGAAGGGAGAGCAAAAGCAAACCAACGTCGTACAATTTACGCCCGTGATATCTGATTCTTTGTATACATAATTTTATAATTCTCTTATTACTTGTCTTAGTATGGAATTAAAGAGTGCTGAATTCGAAAGTGAATATAAAGCTGAAGTTAAAGAAGATGGGAACGTTGTTTTAAAGAAAAAAGTTAATATCAAGCGTGGTTCTACTAGTAAAAGTGCTGGGGGAATATTTGAACTAAGAGTTAGAAAAGATTTAGAAGAGAAAGAATGGATTGTTGATAAATGGTCTAATAATTTGGATTTAGATACTGGGGTGATGCATCCTGCAAAAAGAATATTTAGAAAATTTAATGCCAATATGGGAGTCATGACTATAGGCACCGGATTTCCAGATTTTATCGCATTTCAAAAAACTGAAAATGGTTTGTTTAGAATAATTGGGGTTGAAGTTAAAATGAATGGGACTTTAAGTCGTGTCGAAAAGGAAAAATGTGCATGGTATCTGAAAAATGGAATATTCAGTGAGATTTTGATAGCTAAAAAGATTAAAGAAAAGAATAGAGTGCATGTTGAATACAATAATGTCGAGGAGATCTTGGAAAAAATGAGAAATAACGACTAGGACAAAGTTTATATTGTGTAAATTGTTTCTGTTTTTATGAGAAAAATTCAAACTGAAGCAGAGAGAGAAAAGGAAAAAAAGAAGAATCAAATTATCATAGGAGTTGTTATGATTGGGCTACTGGTTGTCTCCACACTAGGTTATTCATTTATGAGCGGTAATAACAATAATACAAATCTGAAAAAAACTGAATTTGGTATAGATTTTTTTAAAGAAGGTGGATATTGGAAGTCCACTCTAGAAGACAAATCAATTATATTTCGTAATTTGCCTTCAGAGGTATCTGATATTGAAGTTGATATCTCTATAGATATAAACCAATATTTAGAACAGCCATTATATTTTGTTAATCCCTCTTTGGGCTCCTCTGAAATATTAAATAATATTGGAGGATATATCTTAAGATATCAAGAAGCCTGTGATTTATTAGAAGAAAATTCAGAGGAAGCTTTATGTGAAGGAAATCTTCCCGTAAAAGACTGTAGTAATAATCTTATAATTTTTAGAGGAGGAAATGAAACAAAAGTTTATCAAAATGATAATTGTATTTACATTGTTGGCGATGGTATTTTAGGAGCCGATGCATTTTTATATAAGCTTTTGAATATAAATTAAATGGTAAAAAAGAAATCTATAAAAAAAAGGAAAGCGGTTAAACTAACAGCTAAAGAAAAAGAAGAGTTAAAAATGGAAGGAGAAATTCCTAAAAAATCTATTAGAGAAAAAGAAAATAAGCAATTAATTTGGTTTTTTGTAATCATAGGAATTGTATTTGCTACGGTTCCTATATTATATTTTGGAATTCAGGGCGCTAAACATTTCGAATATAGTGATATAGAGTGGGTAATTGAGGAGTATCCAAATCTTAAAATTTTTCATGGTAAATTTATGGCTTTAAGTGGAGCAGACATATCTTATAATATATTTTTAAGAAATGATCCTAGAAAAAATGATATTTATACCGAAGGTGTTTTTGATAAATTTAAATATGGCGGAATTATTTCTTTTTCTCCCGATGTAGATAAATGTAGGGGTGAATTATCTAGAGCCATGGTTGATGCTGGAGCGTTTTTAAGACGAGGTGTTGGGGTTGGCGATATAGAGATAGGATCTACTAATGAAACTGTTGCAGATAACGATGAAAATAAACGGTTTGCACAATGCGATACAATTTTAGATAGAACGGTTGTTATCGTTGAGATAGGAGAGTCTTCTGTTATCCAAGATACAGAGAACCCTTATTGTTATACTATTAATATTGAAAGCTGTAGCGACATAAGACCTATAGAAAAGTTTATGGTAAAATCTGTAGAAGATTTTATGCTAGCAAAAGAAGCTCTTAAAGAAAATAGTGAAACTGCATAATGGATACTCAAATTTTAATAGGACTTTTGTTAACCGTCCTTCCTATATTTGAATTAAGAGGAGGACTTCCAATTATTATTGAATATTTGGTTAAAAATAATTTGTCAATCTGGCCATATTTTTTACTTGTTTTGATTCTAAATATTTCTATTATTTTCTTGATTTTTATGTTTCTTGATTTTCTCCACGAAAAATTTATGAGATTGAGATGGTATAAAAAAATTATTGGGAAGATTCTTCTGAAAATACAGAAGAAAGCAGATAAAATTGAGATTAAGATGAATAAATGGGGTTATCTTGCATTAATGCTTTTTGTCGCAATCCCTTTGCCTGGGAGTGGTGTGTGGACGGGAACGTTAGTTGCGTGGATAATCGGATTAAATAGGTCAAAAAGCTTCTTTGCTATAGCCGCCGGAACTATTATTGCTGGTTTACTTGTGCTTCTTCTTTCTCTTGGAATTTTTGCTGGATTTCATTAAACTTCTTATATACTTCAAATCTGTATACATAGGCATAGATTTAATTTTATATATTTTGACTGAGCCAAACCAAATTCCAACCACAAATAATGTTGAAATTATGTGCCAAAATATCCAATGAATTATTTCGAAGGAAGTTGTATTTGTTAATGGAATCAATATTAACATCCTTATGATGTTTAACATAAAGAATGCAGCAAGTGCTGTAGAAAGGGCCAGTGCTCGCTTCTTTGGTTTTATGTCAGCAGTAGACATAATAAGCAAAAATAATAAATAAAATGCTGATCCTGCTACACATGCTGGTATAATTTCGATACGTTTTATCCCTATGGAAATTATGTTCTCTACTAGGTTTGTTTCTACAAAAATTGATAGCACTATATTCAAAAAGTGGACAGTTAGAGGAGTTAGAATCTTATAGATAATATATAAATTTCCTAATCCTATTAATATTATTGCAAAATATCTTGAGAACAGTCCTATTATTTTCTTTGATTGCTTATTCATTTGATTAAATAGATTAACTTGTTTAAAAAACTTCTTAGAACTGTGGGCTTACTTTTTTCTTAGAGACCTTTATAATTAGAGCTAAGAATAGTATTATAAACAGTCCTGCTGCCCCTATCACTAAATACAGTACCTTATTGTCTATTTGTGAAAATAATTGGAATTTCCCATCTATACTTACTTTTACTGGCTGAGAATTTGATTCTCCGTTTAAAAGAGTATCTATGCTGAATGAATGTTCTCCTGATACAGTTGGTTTAAGTGTTATTGTAACTTCTGCATATTCTCCTTTTTTAATAGATACAACTTGAGGACTAATACTTACTAATTTTGCCCAATCTTCAAATCCTGATGCAGAGATTACAAAACTGCCCTCTTCATCATTATTTGTTACTATAGCTTTTATAATTAATTCTTCTCCTATTTTTGCTTCAGATTCTAAGTCTGCATCCACATTTGGAGCTATAACTGGAGATACACAATTAGATACTCTTAAAAATCCAGAAAATTTTGATTTATCATCTTCTTGATTTTTATATATATCTCTGTCTTCAAAGTCATCATCGTCATAAACGCTAAACTCAATAGAATAAGCTTTTTCTATAGCATTTTCTGGTATTACAAATGATAATTCTATTAATTCGTAATCCATAGCGTTGATTCCATTATTAAAAGATATAACTTCATTTATTCCAAGTTCTCTATTATAAACTTTAACGAATACTTTGTCATTGTCTAAATCTTCTTCTCCAACATTCCAAGCTTTAGCAGTTACCATAACTTCATTTCCACAAGATAATTCTGAATCTTCTAAATAGTTAGATAAATCCATTAAATTTATATCATTTACAATAACAAATGCCTCATCTGTTCTTATTTCAATATCCATATAAACAGAATCTCCTGTTTCTTCGTTATCATATTCACTATCACGGTCATCTACCTTTCCTATTGCTCCAACGTATAACTTATAATCTGTATTTCCGTCTCTTAATTCTGATGCATCTATTTTAAAACTCACAATAACATTGTTATCATTATCTGAGTCTATGTCAAAGGCTTCTTCTTCTAAGTCCATTTCTTCTTCTGTAAATACACACTTATTTGCTGCTACATCTAACAAACATAATTCCAAATCAATATTTTCTACGTCTGAACTACCAGCATTCTCTATATTTACTTTTAATTCTATTTCGTCAAAAGGATACCAGTATTCTTCATCGCTTCCAAATCCTGTAAGATCTACTCTATCAATTGTAGTTTTTAAATTACCATTATTCTCTCCTTCGTAAAAGGGAGATTCTACAGAAAGTGTTAATAAATTACTATCTAGAGTTCCACTAGTTGCTTTAATATCAAGTGATTTTTCGTTTTTATATGTTAAATCTTCTACATCTAATGAAGAAACCTTTACTAAAATTGAATCTCCTGCAGGTAATGTAAAATCAGATTCATTAAATTGGACTGTGAAATCGGAAGATGTTGCTTCGGCAAGATTTATTGAAGAAAGGTCTACATTTCCTGTGTTTTCTACCTTAACTGTTCCATCTTGTGTTTTTGTTAAATCATCTTCTAATGAAATTGTTAACTCTGATTCTGAAGCGATCGCGATATTAGTTAAATCTTCTGAATCATCTAAGCCTTCAGCAGTATCTTGATTTACTGTAATTATTATATTCCCATTTTGATGAGTATCTAAATCAAATTGAGCATTAATTGTTTTGTCTATATCTCCTACTGAAAGATTAAATAGTGATATTGCAGAGAAAGTTCCTGCGTTAGCCGTTGTAAATGTAATATCAATATCTGTCCTATTTCCACAACCTGCAACATGGCTTACATTAAATGAAAAATCAATTGTTCCAATATCATGGTTGACAGATGTGGGAACATCCACTGAAATAATATCTAAACAATGTGTTGCACTAACCATTCCAAAACTTAATAGTAGGACTGCTAAGATTCCAATAATTACAAATGTATTTTTGTTTGTCATGTTGTAATTTTGAAGTTACACCTTTATAAATATTTCTATTATCAAATGATATAATAAGATTTATATATTATCATGTCATTATTAAATAATGGTTAAATCTAAAGAAAATTTATTGGGAGCATATGCTTTTTTAGTGGGTGTTATACTCGCTATAATCTTTGGACTATTTAATGGAGCGCTTGAAAGAAATGGTGGATTATTTTATTCAGCATTAGTTGTTATTGGCTTAATTGTTGGATTTATGAATGTTGGTGATAAAAACTCCAGTACTTTTTTAATGGCTAGCCTTTCATTAGTTATTGTTGGATCTTTAGGTATGGAACCTCTAAAATATATTGCTTTGAATAATTATGTTGTTACATCTCTAAGAAATGTATTAGGCTCTCTTTTAGTATTATTTGTTCCGACCACTATAATTGTAGCTTTAAAGACTGTATTTTCTATGGCGAAGATTTAGAATTAAATTCTTCTCTAATTATAAGAACTCTAATATATCTGCTAGATTTATAATTTGGCTATCGTCCCGTGCTAGTCCAGAACAAGCGGTGTTTACCCATATTTGAATTTGTGGAAAATTTTCGAACTCGAACGAGTTGATATTATTTGCTTCAAAAATATAAACCTTCTTGCCTAATTTTTCTATGGAATTCTTTATCTTATGTATATTTTCTTTCTTTTGACCATATTTTGTAGAGATCAGTAATCCAACAATATCAAACATTAGGAATTTCTTTTGTTTTGCTGATATTCTTTTATTATGAACGTCAATTTCTTTTTGTTTAATTTTTTCAAGAGTTTGGGTTGTAAACACATAAATCTCTCGTTGAATTTGTATTGCATTATTGATTGCATGAAATGTCCCGTCTGTTATCATTAGAAGGATATCAGCAGATTTGTCAAACGCAGAAGAATTACATCCTAAAACATGTCCTTCGTAACATGCCCCCTGCTTAATTATCACTTTTTTGCCTTTAGACTCTAAGTATAATTTTACTTTTGAAATTAGTCCTATATATTGGATAGTGGCCGCCAGAGAAATCGTTTCACCTTTTAAATCATCTAATAAATTATACTTAATATCTGAATCTTCAAATTTTCTTTTAGTTTCTATAAACAAAGTTTTCATATATAAGATAAAAAAATCTACCTTTTAAATTATACTGGTACACCAAGCTGGAGTTCTTGCTAAATGTGCATTATTTATAATTGAATAAAAAAGCTAAATATTTAAAGAAGTAATTAAATTAATTTAATATGGTTAAGATTTTGGTATTTGGAGATAGTATCGCGTGGGGTGCATTTGATAATAAACAAAGTGGATGGGTGGAAAGATTAAAAACATTTTTTTTACAAGATTATTCTGAAAAAGGGATTGGGGTGTATAATTTTTCAGTTTCATCCAACGATACTAGGGACGTATTGGAATTTTTAGAGTCGGATATTGATAAAATAGATAAAATTGAACAAGAAGACTATGTTTTATTATTCTCTATCGGGTCTAATGATTTGAGATATATTAATGAGAGAAATAATGTACTCACACCTTCAAAAGAATTTGAAGAAAATTTACAAAAAATAATTCGAGTCGCAAAAGAACATTCTAAAAAAATATTTTTTACTGGTTTAATGAAAGTTGATGATAAATTAACCCAACCTTGGAATAAAAATGAATTTTGGGAAAATGTTGATATCAAAAATTATAATGATATTATTGAGAATATATGTAAAAAGAACCAAATTAACTTTATTCCCTTATTCGATTTAATTAACGAATCTGAACTTTCAGATGGACTACATCCTAACGCAGAAGGTCACGAGAAAATCTTTAACTATATTAAAAAATATTTATTGAATAATTTCTAGTATTTCGTATTTAACTTACTTTGAAAGAAATTAAGAATTATCAAAATTAGAATCGTTCTAGTTCATCTCGACTTGAAGATTCTTTAGGTTCTTCTGCACCTTTTTGTATTTCAAATACTTTAGATGGTGTTGCAATTACCACGCCTTCTCCAAATCCTGCGATTTTTCCTTCAAGAGCTTCTACTGTTTTCTTAATTTTAGAAATTGCTCTTTTTAATTCAATAACATCTTTAGATTTCAAAGGTCTTATGTCGATTACGGCAATAGTGTATCCTTCTCTAAGGGAATTTAAAATTGGATTAATATCTTCGTAAACTTTTAGAGTGAATGTTTTTATTAAAACTTTTGATTCCGATTTCTCTTGCTCTAAATCAATCTCGATGAATTCCGAAGAAACTTGATCATCTTTTCCCATCATCTTTTTGAATTTATCAAATACCATTATATAATTTCATAATATCAGTATTTAAATATTTATGTGGCGTAGTATATTTTGGAGTTAATATTAGAAGAAATTTTAAATTACCTAACCTTGTATCTTTTTCATTACTTCTTCACGAATTGCTTCTATTTTCTCAGAGAAATCTTTTTCTTGTTCATTGATACTTTTCATTCTAGTTTCAATTAATTGTTTTTTATTCTTCATGTCTTCTAGAATTGCTTCTTTTGTTGTTTTAATCACAACTTGATTTCCGATAATTCTAGAGACCTCTCCCTCTGTTTTTCCTACTTCTTTAATAATAAGATCTGTTTCATTAGACTCCATTGAAAAAGCATTTTTCTGCATTAGAAGTTGTTGAAATGTTTGCTCCATTATTTGAAGCTCTTGAATTTTTTGTTGAGTCTCTTCATCTAAATTTGCTAACGGGTTTGCGTGATTATGTTCTTCTTCCATCTTAATCTGAACTCACTGTTTTCATTTTATTTCTTGGCTTGTAAAAAATTCTTGAACCACATTCTGGACAAACAAACCTTTTCTTTAAGTCTGCTGACTTTAGGTTATTTCCACAATGAAAACATTTGTATCCTGCCATTCTATCTTTTAATCTTTTGAGTTTTTAAATGAAACGCTCCACCTGCAAATTTCTTTCCACATTTTGTACAAAGCCATATAGACCTTTCGGCTCTCTTAGCTCTACCTTTACAAAATGGGCACTCTTGTTTAATTCGTTGTTTCCTTTCTACGGCTATAAGTTTGTTCTTAACTTTCCCATATCCTGCGCCAAATCTTCCTGCGCTTCCGATTTTTTTCTTCTTTACTGCCATTTTTTATTTTTTGAGTTTTTTTTTAGTGTGATGGGGCCACGCGGATTTGAACCGCGGTCGCGAAGTCCCAAACCTCGAATCATACCAGGCTAGACCATGGCCCCATAATTATGAGGTGATTTATTGATTAATAAAGTTATTCTTTACCGGCTTCCGGTTCGGTTTTTGCAGCATTTACTGCCTTCTTTTCTTCTTCTGCTGCTTTTTCTATCTCTTCAGCTTTTTTAACCTCTTCTTGTTCTGCTGCTACAGTTGCGAAATAAGCATCAATTTCTTCTTGCTTTTCTGGGTCAACATCAGTTTTTTGTGCAGAAATTTCTTCTTCATATTTTCCCTCAGCTATTTCTGCTAGAACTTCTTTTATTTCTTTATTTTCAATTAATACTCCCAATGCTTGGCACGTTCCTATAACAGATTTTAATGTTGATATAAAATCATTTGAAAGCATACTGTTGTGTTTTGCTTTTGCTATTGAAATTACTTGTTCGATTGCAAAATTTCCAACTCTCTGTTTTAATCTATTTCCAGAAGCTTTTTCTATTTTCAATTCTTTCTTAATTAATTCTGAAGTTGGTGGAGATAAAACTTTAATTGAAACTTCTTTTGTTTCTGGATTAACCGTTAAATGAACTGGAACTGTTACACCTTTAAATTCCGAAGTTGCTGTATTTACATCAGATATTACTTGACCCACGTTAATTCCCATTGGACCTAATTGTTGCGCAACTGCTGGACCTGGTGTCATATTTCCGCCTTCAACTAATAATTTGATAACTGCCATGATATTTTTTTTGAAAAGTTAGTTTAAAACCCTTTAGGTATAGATCTGATGATCTAAACTATTCCTCTTCCAACTCCTCCCTTCTAATTACTCTAATATTATCTAATTTAACTGTAACGGGTATTGGAACTGCCGCGCTTAATAGGGAAACAATACATTCATTCTTTGGTTTATCTATTCTAACTACCTTTGCCTTCTCATTTTTGAATGGTTCTGATATAATCTCTATAATATCGTTCTTTTCAATCTTGATGTCAGCGGCAACAGGTTCAAGCATTTGTTTTATTTTATCATAAGTTACTGTTTCTCCAATAATCCCTTTTACATAAGGTAAATTGAAAACTGCATCTTCAGCGTGTTTGTGGTCTGGAGATTCTAGAAATACATATCCTCTTAATCCGTGTGGACGTGCAACAGCATAAACATCTATATCTTTTTTCTTAACTCTATCACTAATCATTTCTAATGCCTTGTCTTCTTTATTTGTTGTAACTTTTACTACATATATTGAAGATTCAAATTCTCTTTTAGGAACTTTTTCCTTTGCTTCTTCAACTTCTACTTTCTCTTCTGCATTTTTTTCAGTCTCATCATTTTCTGGAATTAAAGATGGCTTACTTGACCCTTTTATCTTCGGTGCAAAAGCATCTTCAGCAGTTTCACTATCGTCTTCTTCAAGGTAGTCAAATTCGTCGTTATATCCAATTTCCATGTTTTTGCTTCAGCTAGTTCTCAAAAATCTAAGAACTAGATGTAAATGGTTAAATTTTTTGGTTTTTAAATATTTTGGTATACTAAAATAACATCTTAACTACTATAGAAATCACAAATCCTATTGCACCTATCACTAAAAGACCTATTGCCGAGACTTTTGAAACTGTTTTCAGTTCTTCTATTGTCGGCTTTTTTAGCAATCTCCATATCCTTACATACTTATGATATTGTGATGAAATTTTTCTTATGAACTTATTTGCCATATTAGTTATAGATATTTCGGGTTTTTAAGGGTTTGTGGAATATTATTAGAAATTGTAGTTTTATCTTTATTCTTTAAAAAATTCAATTCCAAATTCACTTTCCATATCTTGTCTTCTAGCTTCTTCAATCGGAAGTCTTTCTCCAGAAATTTGTGGAGATTTTACTCCGGTAACTACCACCATCACTTTTAGAGATTTTTCTAAGTCTTTAGAGATTTGGGCTCCTGAAATTAATTTTGCTTCTGGAGATAATTGTTCCCCTATCTTTTGAATAATTTGTTTATACTCTTCTAAAGATAAATCTGGTCCACCTATTACATTAACCAATGCTCCGCTTGCGTTTTTAATGTCTACATCTAGAAGGGGATTATTTAGAGCTTTTTCTACAGCTTCCATTGCCCTATCATTTGAATCAGATTCTCCCATTCCTATTAAAGAGACTCCACCATTTGCCATTATAGCTTTAATATCTGCAAAATCTAAATTAACTAAACCAGATGCGGTTACTAATTCTGTTATTCCTTTTACTGCATTTGTTAAAATTTCGTCCGCAACCTTGAATGCTATTGGAAGGGGTAAATCTGGAGCTAAATCTAAAAGTTTATCATTAGGAATTACTATTAAGGTATCTACTATCCCTTCCATTCTTTCTAACCCTTCCATTGCGTTCTCTATTCTTTTTGCTCCTTCTACAGTGAAAGGCAATGTTACGACTCCTATTACTAAAGCACCTTGTTTTTTTGCCATCTCAGCTACAACTGGAGCTGCACCAGTACCGGTTCCACCACCTAATCCACAGGTTATAAAAACTAAATCTGAATTTTCTAATTTCTTTTTGATTTCTTGTTGTTGTTCCTTCGCTGCTTCTGCTCCAATTCTCGGATTAGATCCAGCCCCCAATCCTTTTGATATTTCTCTTCCAATTAATATTTTGTAATCAGCATTTCCATAAAGTAAATCTTGAGCGTCTGTATTTATTATAATAATTTCTCCACCTTTAATCCCAATTTCTTTCATCCTAGAAGTTGTATTCCCACCCGCTCCTCCAACTCCTATAACTTTTATTCTTGCAGATTGCTTCTTTAGAATTTCTTCTAACTCATGATCAATTTCAGAATTCACATTATTTTTAAAACTAGGTCTTTCAGAATTGGAATTTCTCTGTTCATCTCTTTCTAATATATCATCCATGTTAAAAATTGGGAGAGTGAGTTTTTAAGGATTATTGGGATTGAGTGGATGAATTATTCTTTCTTTGCAGTATCTTCAACAACTTTGGTTTCAATTTTTAATCCTAGAATCTCTTCAAATTTTGGTCCAAACATCTTTACAAATGATTCAAATTGTTTTTCCACTTTAAATGTAATTATTTTTTCTTTTAAATCAAAAACAAAAACTTTTCTAAACAAAAAGTCCTGTAGTGCGTCTATTTTGTCTTTTTGTTCTGTTACAATTTTGTTTATCTTATAATTATAAGTTACATTTTTTCCTGCCAATGGATTGTTAAAATCTACCAAAGTTCTTCCTTTATCACTTGATAATACTTTTACTATCTGGCCATCTAACGAAAGCTGCATTCCTCTTTCTGGGTTAATTTTTTGTTCATAAAAAAGTTTTGTTGGAATCATTCTGATCATTTGAGGATTCCTTTTTCCAAATGCTTTCTCTGGTTTAATATCTACTGTATATTTTTTTCCAACTTCCTTATTAACTAAATCTTCATCAAAGCCATCTGGAAGCATTTTGTGTCCAACTGATAATATAAATGGCTTGATATCTTTAATATCGAAATCTGCCTCTTTTGCATCAGCTTCTACATTTGTATCGAAAATTTCATCTGTATTAGAAATCTTTCCAGTGAATTCAATTTCAATAAAATCATTCTTGTTTATTGTCATAGAAAATTCTAGGAAATTGGCTTTTTAAGCCTTAGGTATTTGTTTAAACCAGCTTAAAAAATAATATCTTGAATTAAATACTGAGGGGGAAGTTTTATAAATGAATTTTTTTTCTGACTGTTATGGTAGCAAGAGTTATTGGGGCGACAGAGATGCGAGTTGGAACTTACTTATTATTAGATGGAATTGCCCATCAAGTAAGAAAGATGGATATTTCTAAAACTGGAAAACACGGACATGCTAAAGTCAGGTTTGAGGCTATTTCTGCTTTTAGTGGGAAGAAAAAAGTTATGGTAATTCCTGGGCATGACAAATTTGAAGTTCCTATGATTGATAAAAAAAATGCACAAGTTCTTTCAATATCTGGAAATACTGCAAGTATTATGGACAGTGAGAGTTTTGAAAATTTGGACGTAGATATCCCTGAAGAACTACAGGGTTCTATTACTGAAGGGGCCAATGTTGAATATTGGGATATCGAGGGTAATAAATTACTGAAGAGGATTTTATAATGGCTACCAAAATTCCTGCAGCACAAAATAGATTATACAAAAATGCATTTGTTTGTAAAGTTTGTAAACATAAGATGAGATTAAATCCACAAAAAATATTAGAGGGTAAAACCCAATGTAGAAAATGCGGTGGTAAGGATTTCAGAGTAATTAAGAAGAAGTAGTTTTTTAAACTGAATTTATTTTAATATATGATGGTGAACTTTTGGATATATGATGTTAGTTTTTTGATTTTATTTAGCATATTCGTAGTGTGGTTTTTAAGCTCTAGAAAAAAGGATTTAAGTCGAGACGGAATTGTTTTTATGTATAGGACGAAGTTTGGAATTAAAGCTATCAATTATATAGGAGACAAATTTAAAAAAACTTTATACAGTTTAAGATATTTTATTATTGGATTAGGCTTTGCTTTGATGGGTGTTATGCTTTGGATGCTGGGACAGACCGTTTCGCTTTATTTGATGCATCCCGAAATTACAAAACTTATCAAAGCTCCTCCAATTGCACCGCTGATTCCATATTTTCCTAAGTTATTTGGAATGCAAAATTATTTCCCTCCCTTTTATTTTGTTTATTTTATTCTAGCGTTGGCAGTCGTAGCAATTGTTCATGAATTCTCTCATGGTATTTTTATGAAATTATTTAAAATTAAAATTAAATCTACTGGATTAGTCTTCCTGGGTCCAATACTTGGTGCGTTTGTTGAACAGGATGATAAAAGTTTTAAGAGTAAGAAAAAAATAGAAAGGATGACTGTCTTGGGAGCAGGTGTATTTGCTAACATTATTTTTGCACTAATTTTTTATGGACTTTATGTAGGATTCTTTTTTACATCATTTACAGCTTCGGGATATATGTTTAATAGTTATGGAATGGGATTAATTTCTTCGGAGAATATAACCGGAATTTATAATAGCACTGAAGGATGGAAGGAAATAACAACTGATGATGGAAATTATTATCTAAATGAAAAATTAGTTTATCAATTAGATAATAATAATAGAGAATATTTAGTTGTATATCCTGAGTCCCCAGCTGTCTTAGCTAGAATGCGTGGAATAATTATTCAAGCTGATGATGTTAAAATTACTGGACAAGATACATTAAGAGAATTTTTAGAGAATAAAAACCCGGGTGATACTGCTACATTTACTACTAAAGAGAATGGTGAAACCATAGAATATAATATTATTTTAGGCGAGCATCCAGAAAATTCTAGCAAACCTTATCTTGGAGTTGGGCATGGAACAGCCTCGAGAAGTGGTATAATTCAAAGAATCTTGGGAATATTTATGAGTTTCAAAGATGAGTCTACTTTATACGAACCAATATGGAATGAAGGGATTGTTTATTTTATTTATAATTTATTTTGGTGGATTATGGTAATTAATTTACTTGTTGCTTTGTTTAATATGATGCCTTTAGGTGCTTTAGATGGAGGACAATTTTTCTATTTAGCTATGCTTGGAATTTTCAAGTCAAAAAAGACGGCTAAAAAGATAAGCAAGATTGCTGGATTAATAATTCTGTTGTCATTTATTTTAATGATGGTTTTCTGGTTTATTAGAATTTTATGATAAGATATTTAAAGGAGTTTGTCGTTGATATATTGAGTTGTTATGACTCTAACTAAATGAGGTGTGAATATGGCTTTACCAAAAACTCCAAAGCAATGTGAAATTAGAATTGGCTCACTTAAGAGACAAGTTGCTATAATGGAAAAAAGGAAAAAAACTCTTACGGCTGTGGTTAAGAAAAAACCAGTCAAGAAAGTTGTTGCTAGAAAACCGGTTAAGAAGGTTGTTAGAAAACCTGCTAAGAAACCAGTTAAAAAGGCGGCTCCGAAAAAAAAGAGATAAATAAATAATTTTTATTTTTTTTGTTTTAATTAGTTTGGATTGTGTCCGTCATTTATTTGGCGGAATAGAATTTTATGTGAATGATTTAAAAAGTGTATTAAATAGTTTTGACTATGGTTCATAATAATTTAATGAAAGATTGTTCAGTTGGAAATATTAGTTTAGAAGACGCTAAAGCTAAACTAAAGAAAGAGGGATATGGAATTGTTGGCGATCATAGCGCTGTTAAGATTTGTTTATGGACGAAACATTCTATCAAAGGAGAGGGAGAATGTTGGAAAGAAAAATTCTATGGGGTGAGTTGTTCGGGATGTTGTCAAATGACTCCCAGTTTATTTCATTGTGAAAATAAATGTCTTCATTGTTGGAGAAATTTAGATTATACATCTAATAAGAAAATAGAAAATCCCGATGATCCCGTTAAAATTCTTGATGGTATTGTTGAAGCTCGTAAAAAATTACTGTCGGGACTCAAAGGAATAAAGGGAATTGATTTAAAGAAATTTCAAGAATCACTTGAACCAAAATTATATACTATGAGTTTATCTGGAGAGCCTACTCTTTACCCAAAACTTGGTGAGATGTTTAAAGAGATCAGACGTCGTGGAGCGGTTTCTTTTTTAGTCACTAATGGACTTAACCCAGAAGTTCTCTCAAGTTTCAAAAAGGATGAATTACCAACTCAAATAACTATTTCTACTAATGCTCCGAATAAAGAGCTGTTTAAAATTTGGCATCGTTCCACTAAAATTAATGCTTGGGAAAAATTTAATGAAAGTTTAGATGTTTTGCGAGAATTGAAAAATGTGCGAAGAGTTATCCGTTTGACATTAGTTAAGAAAGGAGATGTTGGAGAATTTAGTAAAGTAGAAAATATGACTGAAGAAAACGTAAATGAGTATTGTGATTTAATTAAAAAAGCTGATCCAGATTTTGTTCACATCAAAGGATTCAAATCCGTTGGTTATGCTAGAGCTCGGATGGATTATGATAAACAGCCATGGATGGACGATATTAAAGAATATGCTCTAAAAATTAAAAATAATTTAGACGAATATGAAATAGCTGCCGAAGATGAAAGAAGTTGTGTAGTTATGTTAGCAAAAAATGGGACTAAATTGAAAATTGAAAAAGTTTAATTATAAAAATATTACGCCATCTTTGGTTAAAGCTGTAAATCTAATTCCTACTGGTAAAGAAAGTAAAGCGGACTGAAGCGCCATATGCTCCTTACCATTTCCAGATGCTATCGAAAGTGCTACCTCTAATCCGTCAAATTTTCCTTCGAGTTTTTTACTGAATTCTTTCTTCAGTTGAACTAAAGACTTATTAGAATCAAATTCAATAAAATCAAATGGAATTCCATGTACTTGAAAATCTTTTGCAAACGTTGGTCCTACTAAAATTATCTTTTCCCACTCTCCTTTTTGCATAAGTCCAGAGATTTGTCCCCATGTTCCTTTTCCTGTTGATAATAATGCTATTAGTTCCATATAAAAAATATATGACGGAAGTATTTAATGATTTGTGTGATTGGGTACCTTTTGAAATGACAAAATTTATAGAGTAACATTGAAAATATTTCACAGATGAAATTTCGACGTAAACTTTATAAAGTAAAATTTCACTATCTTATTACTACTGTTAGTAGAAGGGTTCGCCCGCAGATTATTCTAACAGTTTTGTATATCATGGAAATAAAAGCTGCACTTGTTGAATTAAGAAAAGAAAAGAAACGTAAGTTTACTCAAACAGTTGATTTAGTAATGAACTTAAAGAATTTTGATGTTAGAAAAGAAGCTTTGAATACTTTTATTTTTGTTCCTCATGGAAGCGAGAAAAAATTAGCTGCATTTTTTACAAAAAGATCAAAATTAATTACTACTATTACTGAAGAGGATTTTACAAAATATAAAGATATGAAAGATATTAAGAAATTAGCAAAAGAGTATGATGGATTTATTGCGGTTGCTCCTATGATGGGAAAAGTTGCTACTAAGTTTGGTAGGGTTTTTGGACCTATGAACAGAATGCCTTCTCCTCAATGCGGTATTGTTACAAAAGAAGATGAAGCTGATCTTAAAACAATGATTGAAAAAATGAATACTTCTATTAGGATTAAAAATAAGGAAATGGCTGTTAAAATTGCTGTTGGAAAAGAAAGTATGTCTGATGATGAATTAGTTGAAAATATTGAATCTGCAATTAAAGGAATTAAGAAAAAGTTACCTAGGGGTAATGATAATGTCAAAGAGGTCCTAATTAAGTTTACCATGACTAAACCTATTGTTATTGTGGAGGCTCGGAAATGAACGACGCAAAAGAAGTACATGTTAGTGACGCTAAAAAAAAGAAAGTTAAAGAGTTAGCTGAAAAAATGAAGATGAAAACCGTTATGGTTATTTCTATTAAAGGATTACCTTCTGCTCAGTTTCAAGATATTAAGAAAAAATTAAGAAGTAAAGCTAGAATTCAGGTTGTAAAAAAAAGTCTAGTTAATTTTGCTTTAGAACACAGTGGAATAAAAGAATTACATGATTTAGTTCCTTATGTTAGTGACTCAACTGCTATGCTATTTTCGGATAAAGATGCTTTTGAAATTTCTGGAATTCTTTCCAATGAAAAAAGTCCTTCTAAAGCTAAGGCTGGACAAATCTCACCACATGATATTGAAATTAAAGCAGGACCTACAGAATTATTACCTGGTCCAGATATTTCTGCTTTAAGTGCAGTTGGTTTAGCACCTAAAGTTGAAAATGGGAAGATCGCTGTAATGCAAGACAAGGTTATAGTTAAAGAAGGAAAAGAAATTAGTGAAGCCGTTGCATCTATTATGGCAAAACTAGATATCATCCCATTTGAAGTTGGGGTTGAACCTATCGCTGCATTTGATGGAGAGACAAAGAAAATTTATGCTGACATTAAGATTGACAAAGAAGCTATGATTGAATCTATTATGAATGACTATGGACGAGCTTTACCATTCGCTGTTGAAATTGGGTATGTTAATGATACAACCCTTGATTTTATTTTAGCCAGAGCTAGCGCTCATGAAGGCGTTGTTACTAGAATTATAACTGGAGAACCAGAACCAGAAATTGCGGCTGTACCTGTTGAGGCGGCACCCGAAACTCAAACTCAAGAAACTAAACCAGAGGAACCAAAGGAAGAGTCCGCAGCAGGACTTTCTAGTTTATTTGGTTAATCTTGAGATAAGCAAAATGGAATATACATATGCGGCACTTTTGTTGCACAAGGTTGGAAAGGATATCAACGAAGATAACTTGAAGGCAGTTATTTCCGCGACTGGAGCTGAGGTTGACGAAGCTAAGGTTAAGGTTATGGTTGCGTCTTTGAATGGCGTAGATATCGCAGACAAGCTTGCAAATGCATCTATCGCAGCGGCTCCAGTAGCAGCTAGCGCAGATACACCAGCAGCAAAAGAACCAGAAAAGAAGAAAGAAGAACCAAAGGCTGAAGCAGCTGAAGGTTTGGCTTCATTATTCGGATAAATTTAGTTTGACTAAAATTTAGAAGTAGTGAGGTCTAGTTAGACTAGCTGCTTTAACTTGAAGATGAGGCCTTTATAGCTTTGTCTTTTAGATGAATGATGAAGATAGTTTTGGCGAGGAGATTTTAAAATTGTTCTTTGTTAAATTTAAACTGATTTGATCCATTTTATAATTTCTTTGGCAACTTCCTCAACTAAAAGAATACTTGTATCTATAATATTAATGTTCTTCTCTTCCGCGACTTCTCTCAATTTATGAAGTTGTTCTAAATCATCAATTACCTCTTCAGAAGCATTTCTGAAAGAAAGTCTTTTCTTCCTTTCAAATTCTTCTACATCTAATAAACAAAAATTTATTGAGTTAAGATTTTTACTTTCATCAAAATTTATTATTTCATCTGGGAAACTTAACCCTATAATACATGTGGATATATTCTTTTTTTGATTTTCTATCGCCTTATTAATCCAATTGAGAGTTGTATCTAATCTCCATTGCAATTGCGGATTTTCTGGAACTATAAATTCGTCAAAATCATGAATATCCATTTCTGGTAGCTCTCTTTTTAATATCTTAATAACACTAGTTTTTCCTACACCTTCCGCTCCGGTAATAAAATACGTTTTAATCATACGCCTCCACCCGGAATCGGACCGGGATGCCCCGAAGGGCCTGGATTTCAAGTCCAGTGCAATACCATTATGCGATAGAGGCAATAGTTAATGAAGAAAGTTTTACTTTTTAAGGATGTCTATCTTGAGTGAATTACTCGACAATACCTTGCGAAAAGTTGCTTCGCAATTTCTGCTACCTTCGCTTTAAAGAAGCTCGGCCGAAAAATCAAAATTTTTCTAAGGAAAACCTTCAGGTTTTTCTTAATGAGATAGAGGCCTAATTATTTTGAGAGACGAAGGTTTTTAAATTTAGTTAGTTAGCAAAAATTATGAAAAAAGAGTTGAAGAAAATTTTTAAGAATAAAGCTATAGCAATATTTATAATAGCAGTTTTGGTTGTTTCGTTTACGATGTTTGTTATGAAAATGTTCAACAACATTGACGATAATATGAATACAAAAATAAAATTAGAAACAAATCAGGGAGACATAACTATAGAGTTATATGGAGATATGCCTGTTACTGCTGGAAATTTTGAAAAGTTAGTTAGCGAAGGATTCTACGATGGAGTTATTTTTCATAGAATAATTGCTGGGTTTATGATTCAGGGAGGTGACCCTACTGGAACTGGAAGTGGTGGACCTGGATATCAGATTAAGGATGAGTTTGTTCCTGGACATTCAAACGTTAGAGGAACTATCTCTATGGCGAATAGTGGGCCGAATAGTGGGGGGAGTCAGTTTTTTATTAATTTGGATGATAATTCTCCATTGGATTATAATGACATGAGACAACCAAGTAGTAAGCATCCTGTTTTCGGAGAAGTGATTGAAGGAATGGATATTGTTGATAAAATTGCTGGTGTTGCGGTTGGTGCTCAGGCTCGACCAGTTGAAGATGTCGTGATTATTAAGGCAAGTATTATTTAATTTTAATTGGCTTATCTTTTTTTATAAACTTTAAAGCATCAGACATTCTTGTTCTGGATTCGCTATAAAGAGTTATAATTGGCTCACCTTTCTTAACTTTGCCAATATGCTTATGAAGATATACTCCTGCAGAAATTGTTTCGGGTGTTCCAAGTATTCTGCATATAGAATTTATTCCATTGTTATCTATAGAAGTTATCTTACCTGAAGATTTTGATTTGATTGTTTTTTTGTATTTTCCCAATTTTAAAGAGGCTACTTTTTCATCGAAATCTTCTGATTTATTTTGTGCGTTAATAATTTCTTTAAATTTATCATACGCTTTCCCTGATGACAAAATTTCTTCTGCTTTCTTTATTGAATTCCTAATTCCGCATAATTTCATTAATTCTGATGCTAGGAATATAGATTTTTCTTTTAAATCCTTAGGACTTTTATTTTGTAAAACATCTAAAACATCTTTTATTTCTAAAACTGGACCTATACCATTTCCGATTGGTTGACTTCCGTTTGTATAAACTACTTTTAATTTTAAATTAAAATGTTTAGCTATTTGTTCAAACTTGGTGCCGAGTTTTTTTGCTTTTTGTACTGTAGAAACTTTCGCTCCTTTTCCATACGGAATATCAATTAAAATATATTTTGAACCAGCGGAAATTTTCTTAGACATAATAGAAGCTAGAAGTTGAGGCTCTATATCTAAATTTAATAACCTCTCTACTCTAATTATTTTATCGTCTGATGGTGCCAATCCTAAAGATCCTCCCCACGCTAAGCAAGCGCCGACCTTATTTACTATTTCTTTCATTTTAGCTAAAGGTATTTCTACGTTTGATATTGTTTCTATTACATCTGCCGTCCCTGAGGCTGAAGTAATGGCTCGTGATGATGTCTTGGGTAAAATAAGTCCAGCTGAAGCACAAATTGCAACAACTATAGGTGTTGTTCTGTTCCCTGCGATTCCCCCTATGCAATGTTTGTCTGCAATATATTTCCCTTTAAATTTTAATTTCGCTCCGGTTTGAACCATTGCTCTTGTAAGATTAATTGTTTCTTTAATCGACATTCCATTTAATTTTTCAGCAGCTGTGAAAAAAGCAATTTCAGCTTCGGTTAAATTATTATGAACAATTTCAGAAATTAAATATTGTAATTCTTTTTTATCTAAACTTTCTCCGTTCATTTTTTTCTTAATTAGAAATGTGGCGTCGGATGAATTAGAAGCACTAACTTCTATTTCTGATTTATTTTTTAATTTCAAAATACGACTTAGCTCCTGAGAAAGTCCAATTTCATTCTGCTTTGCTAACTTCGAAAAAATATCCACTATAGCATAAACTTTTTTTGTACCCAATAATAAAATTCTATCGTTTACAAAAACATTAAGTTTCTCTGCAGTTTTATCATTAAGAATAACTACGGGCCTCCCTGCCAACCAATTTAGATTCTTTATTTTTAATTTCATGCTAAAAAATTTATTTGTTAAACAACTCTTTTAATTTCCCTTGTCTATAAAATTCAATTATAATTAAAGCATATGCAAATACAAGTGGACCAAGAAGTAACCCCGGTATTCCAAAGAAATAGAGTCCTCCTATTGTTCCTATAACACTTAATGCAATTGGGAGATTTGATTGCCTAGATAAAATATATGGTCTAAGTAAGTTATCTATTGTGGAAACAAATAGCGCTCCGTATGCAAGAAGAAATATTCCTGCGAATGTCTTACCTGCGACTAATAAGATAATTCCCGTTGGAAGCCACACAAGCCAAGAACCTAGGAGTGGAATCATAGACACAATACTTGCTATGAATGTTAGACTGAGAACATTAGGAACTCCTAGAAAAAATAATCCAGCACCTAATGCAAGACCTTGAATTATTCCTATAAGAACTTGTCCGAAAACAATCGCATTTGTTATTCCTCTAAATTCTTTTAAAATTTTTCTTTCTGTTGTAGATGAGAATGGAGACAGAGTTGATATATAGTTACCTAATTTATCTGCATCCCGGATTGCAAAAAACAAAGTAAAAAGGAAAACTGCAAATTGAAGAAGTAAAGATGGGAGATTTACTAAAATGGTTGTAAACTGACTTAGTAAAGTAGAGAAGGCTTTTCCTATTATATTATCAAGGTTCAAAGCAAGACTCGAAGATAATTCTGGCTGCATAAATTTATTAAGAAGTTCTAAAAAATTAAAATTTTGTAATAAAACATACGTCTCAAAAACCTGTTTAACTAAAATAGGAACTAAATATATTATAGGAATTGCAATTGCTATTATAATTATTAGAAGAACTATAAGGGCGGCAATGCTTTTTCTTTTTATCTTAGACGCTATTTTTTTATATACCGGACTAAACACATAAGAAAAGAGTAATCCTAATAGTATCGGAACTACAATTGGTCTTAAAATTAAGAACGCCAGGATGAAAACACCTACGATGATTGCACCTACTATTCCTCTTTTTATATCGATAGGGTTTGTCATATTAATAATATGAATCTCCAATTTATAAATATGCGGTATGATTAATCCACACAAGTTTTATAAAGAGATTTTTATATTTTGATAGATGATTGTGAAGAATATTTTTGAGGGTGTCGTTAATGATAACATGCATGCAACCTTTCTGAAATTTGGAAGAGGGAAATACGAACATAGGTATATGATTGAAGGTAAAAAGCAACCTAAGAAATGGGCTATTAAAACTAATGCAGAGTATTCGAATTTTTTAGTAAGACAATGCCTAGAAAAAATAAATAGAAATATCGATATTAAAGGAGTTATTATTTCTACTTCAGATTTAAGAGAAGAAATTGAATTCGATATTAAAAAAGTTAGCAACTTTCAAGGAGTTAGAAAAAATATTATTGAAACCAATGTAGAACCTTCTCAAATTCTAGAGTTAATGGACAAACATCCAAAAATATTTTTTGCTTTGAGTTTTAGTGGAGATGACTTTGTTTTAAAAATAAAACCTAAGGCTCCTAAAAGTGGTAAACCAGGGAAAGATAGTGAAAAACCTGTAGTTGATTTTTGTTCCTTAAAAACTGAAGATCAAAATATTGTTGATGAATTATTTTTTGGATTTAAAGATTTTAAAGAAATATCTATTGACCATATCATTAATGTTACTAATATTGTTTATCCTGATAATTTAGATGAATTAAAACCAACTGAAGTAAGAGAGTTTTCTAAGAGGAAGGGTATAATCAAAAGAATCTCTAATGTGGATGGAACAGAAAAAATAACAGAAGCTGACTTTGTAATTTAATTAAACCAATCTAATTTATCCCATTTCGCAAGACTTTTTATTTGATACTCTTCTTTTTGAGCTTCTGACCTAGAAGAACACTCTTTTGTTTTTAGAAGTCTTCTAAATTTTTTATTAGCTACGTATTTACTTCCTTTACCTTCTGTGTGTGCTTTCATACGCTTATCTAAATTATTTGTTACGCCGGTATAAAAAGAACCATCCTGGCACTCTAGAATATATACAAACCATTGTTTTTCCATTACTCATTAAGATTTTTTTGTTTTGCACAAGATGAACAAACAAGGGCCGTGTCTTTTAAGGACATGTAATATTTGTTTCCTCTCTCTAAAATACTATTGAATTTTTCCCAGCCTTTTTCTATTGTAAGTTTTCCCGATATAACTTGCTCTGGAACTTTAGCCGCCTCTTCTAAAAGATTTATCCTTTTTCTAAACATATTATAATGGAACAAATTTGGCTTTGCTGCTCTTGATATTTTTTTATCACATAAATGGCATTTGACTTGTGTCATCAAAAGTTCTTGTTCTCTTATCGCCCATTGTAATTGAAAATCTGCATCCTGGATTAGATGTTTATGATTTCCAATTCCTCCCAATCTATTAAATTTGAGTTCTACCACCTCTTTAAAAGTGTCTTTATCCGATACAGTTATTTCGCCTATCTTCTTTGAATATCTCCATATTGGATACTTTTTCTCTTTTCTTGGAGTAGTTTTAGGTTTTCCAATTCTATAAGCTTTTGATCCAGCCTTTATTTTTCCAGTAGACATTTCTTTTTTTCTCTGAGCCGTATGCACCTTTCTATCAATGGATTTCTTAGCCGCGGTTTTCTCTTTCTTAGAAACATATCCTTTTTCACCTGGTAAAATATCTGGAGTTTTTATTGCCATATATGATTTAATGAAATTTGTTTTATAAAGATTGGCGTCAAAGATATCTAGCATAAATATTTAGATTCTTTTAAATCATAAGCTTTAAATACCTTAATTTCTGATTATTTTTAATGGTTCCATCCAAAACTTAAATGTTTGGATGATGAGAATTTTGTGATTGGTTGGTCACGATAAAACGGCAAGTGCTATTGCTTAATTATCAGATAGTTAGAGCTATCAATACCTCTTGGTACAACCAAGATAAAAATAAAATGACAGACAACAATGGAATACGAAGCGGAAGTTTACAGTTCTACCCTAGGGTTCGAGCTAAAAAAGTTATACCTAGTGTGAATTGGAAGCCAATTTCTAAAGAGGGTGTTGGGTTTATGGGGTTTGTTGGATATAAAGTCGGAATGATTTCTGTCTGGGCAAAAGATAATTCTGACCAATCTATGACTAAAGGAAAGAGGATTGCTATTCCTTCAACAATTTTAGAATGTCCAATTATGAAAATTTATTCAGTTCGATTCTACAAAGATGGAAAAGTAAGTAAAGATATTGTAGTTTCGAAAGATAAGGATTTGAAAAAAAGCGTTAAACTTCCTAAATCAGTTAAAGAATTAGGTGACGATAATGATTTTGATGATGTTAGAGTTATTATGTACTCTGGAGTAAAGAAAACTTGTGTTGATAAAAATAAGGCAGATATGGTTGAAGTTGGAGTATCTGGATCTAAAGATGAAAAATTAACTTTTATTAAAGAAAATATTGGTAAGGAAATTTCGGTTAGTGATGTTTTTGAAAAAGGACTTGTTGATGTTCGAGCTGTTACAAAAGGATATGGAACACAAGGACCTGTGAAAAGATTTGGTATTTCATTAAAATCTCATAAATCTGAGAAAGGAAGACGAAGACCTGGCTCTTTAGCTCCATGGCATCCAGCTAGGGTTACTTTCCGAGCTCCTCAGGCAGGACAAACTGGGTATCACAGCAGGATTACTTATAATAATTTAATTTTAGAAATTGGGAAAATTTCGGAAAAAGATATTAATAAGAAAGGTGGATTCGAACATTACGGAGTTATCAAAACTGATTATTTAATTTTAAAGGGCTCAATTCCAGGACCTCAGAAAAGAGGGATAATTGTTACGTATCCTATTAGGCCAACTAGATATCAGGAAAAGAAAAATTTTGAGGTAATTGAATTAAGATGAAAGCAAAATTATTTGATAAAACAGGAAAAGAAAAAGGAACTGTAGATTTGCCTAATAATTTTGAGTCTAGAATTAGAGAAGATATCTTATCTAAAGTATTTGAATCGCAAAAAGGAATTTATGCTCAAGCTTACGGTGCCATGGAAGGAGCGGGTGCTCAATATTCTGCTTCTGGTATCTCAAAGAAGAAAAGACATGATTGGAAAGCAACTTATGGTAAAGGAATTTCTAGGGTGCCAAGAAAAGTTATGTCTAGACATGGAGCTTCTTTTAATTGGATTGGAGCTACAATTTCTAGCACAAGAGGTGGTCGAAGACCACATGCTCCGAGGAGTAAAAAGAATTTAATTAAGAAAGTAAATAAGAAAGAATTATCTCTAGCTTTCGACTCTGCTTTGGCCGGAACAGTAAATGTGAAATTCCTAGAAAAGAAATATGGAAAGAAAGTTGAATCTGGATTTGTTTTTAACGATGCGATATTAACAGTAAAAACAAAAGATTTTATTATAGTTATGAAAAAAGTTTTTGGGGATGCGTTTTATACTGTGTTAAAACATAAAACTATCAGAGCCGGAACAGGAAAGATGAGGGGTAGAAAATACAAATCTAATGCAGGGTTATTATTTGTAATCGGGAACGAAGAAACTATGAAAAGAAAAGGAATAGAGGTTGTTAATGTGAATAATTTAACAATTAAAGATTTGTCTCCAAATGGAGAACCTGGAAGATTAGTTTGTTATACGGAAAAAGCAATTAAAGATATTGGAGAGCGATTTAAATGAAAACAATAATTTTAGAAAAAATAAAATCTACAGAAAAAATAGTAAGGCAGATTGAGACAGATAATATTTTAGTCTTTGTAGTTGATAGAACAATTAGTAAGCCTGAAATAAAGGTAGAAGTGGAAACACTTTTCGATGTCAAGGTTTCAAAAGTTAGAACACATACATTAAAAAATAAAAAATTGGCTTATGTTAAATTAAATGAAAATTATCCGGCAGTAGATGTCGCGACTAAATTAGGAGTAATGTAATGGGAAAAAGAATTATACAACAGAGAAGAGGAAAAGGTGGACATACTTACAAGACTAGAGAAAAAGCTGGAAAGCTTAGGCCTGGATATATTTCTAACCTAGATGGAGAATTTGAATGTATAAAATTAATTCCATCTATAGGTCATTCTGTTCCAATTGCTAAATTCATAAATAAAGATGGAAATATTTTCTATAACTTTGCGGTTGATTTATTATATGTTGGACAAAAAATTAATCTTGGTAATAACAGCCTTGGAGATATTGTTAAATTAGATGATTTGAAATACGGAACTGAAATTTTTAATATTGAGCACAACCCTAAGGATGGAGGAAAATTCGTTAGAACTGGTGGTGGATTTGCTACAATTATGGCGAAAGAAGGAGATATTGTTAAAGTTATGATGCCATCTAAGAAGACAAAGAAATTCAATGTAAATTGTAGGGCTACTATCGGTAGAGCTGCTGGAGACGGACGAATGGATAAACCAATTTTGAAGGCAGGTAAGCAACATTACATAATGAAAACAAAATCTAAATTATGGCCTAGAGTTTCTGCAGTTAAGATGAATGCAATTGATCATCCATTTGGTAGTGGACGAGGTAAAAGAATGAAGAGTAAGATTGCTAAGAGAAATGCTTCTCCGGGTAAGAAGGTTGGATTAATTAGACCAAGCAGAACAGGGAGGAAGAAAAGATAATGGCAGCAGAAGAATTAGTTAAGAAAAGTAAAGATAAATTTTACCGAGGTAAAAATACCGAGGAGTTAAGATCAATGGACACACGGGAATTTGCAAAACTGGTTAAAGCTAGAGCGAGAAGAACTATCTTAAGAAACTATAATATAATTGAAGACTTTATTATAAAATGCGAAAGAAATGTTTCTAGAGATAAACCTATAAGAACACATGATAGAACTATAGTTATTGTTCCTAAAATGGTAGGTAATACTATTGGAGTTCATAATGGGAAAGAATTTCTTAAAGTTATTATCACAGAAGATATGCTAGGACACAGACTCGGAGAATTTTCTATGACTAGAAAAATTGCTAAACACACATCCATTGGAGGCGGAGCTAAAAAGAAATAATAATGGCAGTTACACAATCTACAAAAAAACACATTACAGAATCAAAGGAAGAATCTAAGATAGATAAAACTCCAGAAATGAAAACGCAAATGAAGGAAGAAAAGAAAACTGAAGTTGAAAAAGAAATTAAATCTGATATCAAGAAAGAACTAGAAACTGAGAAACCTAAGGAAAAGAAAAAGGTTGAAGTGAAAGAAATTCCAAAGAAAGATGTTGCCATAGCTAATGGATTTTCTTTAAAAATATCTCCAAAACAATCAATTTACGTATGTAGAGTTATCCGAGGGAAAAGTCCTGATAATGCAGTTAAGAGACTTCAAGATGTTATTAGTGAGAAAAGACCTGTTCCTATGGCTGGGCTAGAAGTTGGACATAAGAAAGGAAGGGGACTTGCTGGTGGAAAATTTCCTAAAAATACATGTTCAGGTATCATTGAAATTATAAAACAGGTTAAAGCTAACGCTGTTGTTGCTGGTATTGAAAATCCAATAATTACAATTGCTAAATCTGACAGAGCTTCTGCCCCATATAGAAGAGCTGGAAGAAAAGCTAAAAGAACTCATATCCATATAGAAGTAAGAGACAAGAAATTTAAACTTGGTAAAAAGAAATCTAAAGGAGCGTCTAAATAATGGAAGAAAAAAAGTTTGTTGGAGTTAGAAAGGATGAATATAATATCAAACAATTTGTGATGAGAATGTTTGGGAAAGGTAAGATTTCAAAGATTAGAATTGAATATACCCCTATTGGAGAGAAGATTGTCGTGTCTACACATAAGCCAGGTTGGATTATTGGAAAGCGAGGAGAAAAAATTAATGAATTAACTGAAATACTAAAAAGACGATTCAAAATGGAAAATCCTCATGTAGATATTGAAGAAATTATGCATCCCGAATTTGACGCTCAATTAGTGGCTGATGAAATTGCTTTAACACTTGAGAGATTTGGTGCTATGAAATATAAAGCGGCAAGTTATCGTGTTCTTGGAAAAATCAAGAATTCTGGAGCTTTAGGCGCAGAATTAAGGATCAGTGGGAAACTACCTAGCGATAGGGCTAGAAGTTGGAGATTTCATTTTGGATATTTAAAGAAAACTGGAGATGCTGCCAAAGTAGTAGATAGAGCAGAATCAGTTGCAAAAACAAAAAAGGGTATTGTTGGAATTAAAGTAGCTATACTTGCACCAAATATCAAAATGTGTGATCAAATTACTGTTGATGATGAATTCATGGACCAGATAAAAAAGAATATCACTTTCGAGGAAGTTATAGAAACTCCAAAGAAGAAGAAAGCTAAAAGGAAGGTAAAAAACTAATATGGCAGAAAAGAAAACCACAAATGATAGAAAAATTATCGATTTAAAAATCGAATTATTAAAGAATACAACCAAAAGGAAAAGCATTAAAAAGGAAATTGCGCGGTTGTTGACTATGAATAATCAGACTAAACTAAACAAAGATGCATCTACCGACGTACCTCAAGATAAGGAGGGCAATAAATAAGGTGGAAATTTGTCCGAAATGTGGATTGCCTACGCCAGCCTGTGTCTGTGGTGAAATTGCCAAGACGCAACAACAGATTGTTGTTAAAACAGAAAAAAGGCGTTTCGGAAAAGTTAACACAATAATAAGTGGATTCGACGACGGAGTTGACATTAAAGATATCACAAAGAAGCTCAAAGTGAAAAGAGCTTGCGGAGGTACTGTCAAAAATAAAGTTATCGAGCTACAAGGAAATCATAAAGGCCACATAAAACCAATTTTGGTTTCAGCTGGATTTAATGAGGAATTGATTGAAGATTAATATGGTAAAAGAAAAACAAACAAAAACAGAGAAAGTGGATTGTAAAGATAGACTTTGTCCTAAACACGGAGACAAAAAATTGAAGACGAGAGGAAGAACTTTTGAAGGCGCTGTGATTAGGAAATTGCCTGGACGAGTTACTATCCAATTTGAAAGAATGCTTAAATTGCCTAAATATGAAAGATATGAAAAAAGGAAAACAAAGATTCACGCGAGATTACCTGATTGTATGAAAGATGGTGTTATGGTTGGAGATTTTATTCAAATAGCCGAAACTAGACCTATTAGTAAAATGATTCATTTTGTTGTTTCTAAAATAATTAAAAGCGAGAGGAAAACAGAATGAAAGCTATAAGTGGAAGAGCAACACGAAGTTTGAATATTGGAAGTTTACTTGATGCCTGTGATAATAGTGGAGCCAGAATTTGTAAAATTGTTTCTATCAAACATGGTAAAACAACTAAAGGTAGAATGGGTTATGCTAAAGTTGCAGACTGGGTTAAAGTTTCTGTTCGTAAAGGAGATCCTAAAATGAAAGGGGAAGTTTTTGATGCTGTTTTAGTAAGACAAAGGAAGCCATGGAAAAGAAATACTGGAGAAAGAGTTTGTTTCAGTGATAATGCAGTTGCACTTTTAAAAGATGAAAAAGGGAATCCAAAAGGAACTCAGATTAAAGGTGCAGTGGCAAGAGAAGTTCAAGAAAGATGGAAGGAGGTTGCTAAAATAGCAAATAGCGTATACTAAGATGAAAGCAGAATTTAACAAATCATGGAACTCAAGCAAGCAACCTAGAAAGCAGGTTAAGTTTAGAGCTAACGCGCCTAACCATATTAAGAGAACTTTTATGGGGTCTACTTTGGACAAACCACTTAGAGAAAAATATGGAATGAGAAATATTGAAGTTAGAAAAGGTGACGAAGTTAAGATTATGCGTGGAAAGTTTAAAGGGAAGCAGGGGAAAGTTGGAGATGTCGATGTTAAACATTGCAGACTCCAGGTTGATGGAGTTCAAAGAACTAAAAGTGGTGGAGAGAAATTAATTACATGGTTTCATCCATCAAAAGTTAAAATTATCATTTTAGACACAAGTGATAATAGAAGATTAAAACACGGGAAGAAAATAGAAGATAAAGAAGTTAAGAAAGAAACAGTAAAAACTGAAACTAAAAAGACAACTGAAGTCAAACCTAAGGAGAAAAAATAAAATGCATATAAAGAAAACAAAAATGCCTACATCGTGGCCAGTTCCACGAAAAGGGAAGAGAAAGAGATTCATAGCTGTGCCTAGTCATTCTACATCTAAAGGAATTTCTGTATTATTTTTACTTAGAGACGTTTTAAAAATTGTTAAAACAAGAAAAGAAGCGCGATATATGACTTTGAATGGAATGGTTAAAATTAATAATCAGGTTCGTAAAGATGAAAATTTCCCAGTTCAAGTTCTTGATACTATGAGCCTAGAAAAAGCCAAATTGAATTACAGACTGGAAATTATCAACAAGAAATTTAACTTGGTTGAAATCTCTGTTAAAGAAGCGGAAAGTAAAATCGTTAAAATTTCTGGAAAGAAAACAATTGGGGCTAAAACAATCCAAATGAACCTTGATGATGGACAAAATATTATTACGAAAGAGAAATTTTCTGTTGGAGATTCAGTTCTTCTGAATACGAAAGAAGGTAAGATTGTAAAAGTTCTTCCGCTAAAAGAAGGCGCTAAAGTAGAAATTGTAGCTGGTAAGCATGCTGGTGAGAAGGGAAAGTTAGTCAAATTTGAAGAATTGACCCGAGGAAAAAACTATCAAATTAAATTAGAAGATAAGACTGTAAGCCTACCCTACAAAACTATCTTGGTAATTGCATAATGGAAAAAACAGCACCAGAAAGTGTACCCGCTGAACCGGGCAAAAATAAAATGAGAGAAATAAAATTAGACAAAGTTATTTTGAATATTGGTGGAGTTGCTGAAAAGCTTGACAAAGGAGTTATTTTACTTGAAACTATTAGTGGCAAGAAACCAATTAAAGTTAAAGCAACTAAAAGAATTCCTACATGGAATGTACGACCTGGATTAGAAGTTGGGACTAAAGTTACCTTAAGGGGAGAAGATGCTCTTAATATGATTAAAAAGTTGTTACCAGCAATTGATAATACTTTAAAAGAAAAACAAATTCAAAATAATTGTTTCTCTTTTGGAATCCATGAATATATTGAAATCCCTGGAGTAGAATACATAAGAGAAGTTGGAATTATGGGATTTGAAGTTACTGCAGTTTTATTAAGAGCTGGAAAATCTGTAGAAAAGAAAAAGATTAAAAGGGGAAAATCTCGTAGATTAACTGTAACACGAGAAGAGATTGAAAATTATCTTATAACTAAATTTAACACAACTATTTTAAGAAAACGAGGCAAAATTGAAAATGACAGCGAGTGATTGGAGAAAAATAACTAGACAGCTTAGAGGAAAGCCAGCTGTGCTTAAGAAATTTTTGAAACATAACAAGCCAAAAGCAAGAAAGTATGGTATCGCTGCAAACAAATGTGAAGTATGTGGAAGACATGGAGCACACATTTCATCTTACAATCTAAATTTATGCCGACATTGCTTTAGAGAATTAGCAGTTAGTCTCGGATTTAAAAAATACAGTTAGGAGAATAAAATGAGTCAAGATATAGTATCAGATGGATTAAATGAAATAATGAATGCAAGAAGAATGGAGAAGAAGTCACTCACTATTAGACGTTACTCTAAAGTTTTATTAGGTTTATTCGAGATGATGAAAAAAGATGGGCACATTGATTATAGTGTTAATGAGGAAGAGAAAACAGTTAGTGTTGACATAATTAAGTTGAACAAATGTAAATCTGTAAAACCTAGATATTTTGTTAGTGTCGATACGATTGATAAATATCTAAGAAGGTTTTTGCCGTCAAGAAATTTCGGAAGTTTAGTTATCTCTACAAATAAAGGATTATTGAATCATAAAGATGCAATCGAAAATAATGTTGGAGGAAGCGTTATCGCGTATTTTTACTAAAATGAATAAAGAAACATCGAAGATGCATCATGAATTCATTTATTCAGTGGAGGCTATGAAAAATGAATAAAGATTTAGAGAGAACTATTGATATCTCAGAAGGACTTGAGGTTGTTATTAATGGAAATAAATTTACTATTAAAGGCAATGGAAATGAATTAGTTAGAACTTTTGATACAGGTAGAGTTGTAGCCAATGTTAAAGATAATAAAATTGTTTTATCTGCTAAAGGAGCAACTCGAAGAGAATCTAAAATGATCGGAACTATCTGGGCACACTTGAAAAACATGATTAAAGGATTTTCCGAAGATTTCGTTTATGAACTTGAAGTTTGTAATGTTCATTTCCCTATGAATGTTAAACTCGATGGCGATAGAGTTGTAATAAAATCATTTTTAGGAGAAACTACTGAAAGAATTTCTAAAGTTTTACCTAATGTAAATGTGGATATAAAAGGAAGTAAAATAACTGTTAGCTCTAATAATATTGAAGCTGCTGGACAAACTGCTGCTAATTTAGAAAAAGCTACTAGACTAACTGGTAGAGATAGAAGAATTTTTCAAGACGGTATTTTTATGACTTCAAAACCAGGGAGACTCATTTAATGGAAAATAAAAAAACAGTTGCAAAGAGAAAGAAACCTAAGTTTTTGAGAACTGATTGGCATAAGAAGATTAGACTTGGTAAGGGAGTTAGGAAAAATCAGAAATGGCATGCTGCGAAAGGAAGGCAGAATAAGTTAAGACTTAATCGAAAAGGTAGAATGCAAAGACCTAAGGTAGGATGGGGTGCTGAGGGTAGCACAAAGGGATTCATCGGTGGAGTTGCTGCGGTTAGAGTAGAAAATATGGCAGAATTATTAAAAGTAGGAAAAGGATATGGGGTTATCATTGCTAGAGTTGGAGCCAAGAAAAGAGTTGAAATGATTGCGAAAGCTAAAGAAATGAAAATTGAAGTTTTAAATAAATATAAGAAAATCGAGGAGAAAGAAAATGCAACTAGATAAGAAGAAAAATTTAGCAGCTAAGGTATTGAAAGTTGGAAAAAATAGAGTTATCTTCGTGACAGAACATTTACCAGAGATTAAAGACGCAATTACTAGAATGGATATCATGGACTTATACAAAAGCGGAGCGATTCAGGTTCGAGAAGTTAAAGGTCGAAAGAAAATAGTTAAACGAAAGAATAGAAGAAGAGTAGGAAAAGTTAAACGGAAGGTTAACAAAAGGAAAGCTGAATATGTTATAATTACTAGAAAATTGAGAAAATATACTAGAGGGCTCGTGAGAACTGGAGCTATAGACAAGGAACAAAATGCTGAGATTAGAAAACAAATAAGGTCTAGAAAGTTCAAAAGCAAAAGAAATTTAAAAGAGAGTTTGGAGGATTTATAGTATGGGATTAAGAACATTAAAACGTAGAAGGAGAGAAAACAAAACTGACTATAAAGCTAGAAGAATTTTGTTAACATCGGGCTTACCAAGAATAGTTGCTAGAAGGACAAATAAATATTTTATTCTTCAAGCTGTTGAAAGCCATGAGGCTCAAGACAAAGTCTTAGCTACAATTACATCTAAGGAACTTTTAAAAAACGGATGGGACAGTAAGATGGGTGGAAGTTTGAAGTCCATACCATCTGGATATTTAACTGGATTATTGATGGCTAAAAAGTTAGGTAAAGGGAAATATATTATGGATTTAGGAATGGCTAGAACACTAAAAGGTTCTCGAATCTTCTCTGTAATAAAGGGATTAATTGATGGCGGATTGGATATCCCAGCTAATGAAACTGTTTTTCCTTCGGAAGAAAGACTTAATGGGGAACACTTAAAAGACGAAGTGAAGAATATGATAATTAAAGTTAAAGGAAATTTGAAATAATGGCAGAAACTAATGGGAATAAAAAGGAAATTCAAGCTGAAGAGGTTGCTGAAAAAGTTATGGATAAAGAAGTAGATGCGAATGAACAATTGAAAGAAATGACTGATGTAGTTGAAGCTAAAGAAAAAATTGAAGATGAAAAAGTATCTAAAGAAGCTGATCAAAAGTTTAAAGCTACAGAGGGACGTGGAGAATGGAAAAGAGAATCTAGAGAAGAAAGATTTGCTAGAGAAGCTCAGGTAAAACTTGATAATTGGGTTCCTAGAACTGAATTAGGAAGAAATGTTAGAGTCGGTAAAGTCAAAAGTATAGACGAAATTCTTGACCTTGGATTAAAAATCATGGAACCAGAAATTGTTGATTTATTACTTTCAAATTTATCTGTTGATACTTTGTTTATTGGTCAGGCTAAAGGTAAATTCGGTGGTGGGAAAAGAAGAGCTTTTAGACAAACTCAAAAGAAAACAAAGGAAGGTAATGTTTTAACTTTCGGAGTTATGGCAGTTGTTGGAGATATGGCTGGACATGTCGGAATTGGATATGGACGAGCTACTGAGACTCTACCAGCGAAAGAAAAAGCTATTAGAAAAGCTAAATTAAACGTTGTTAAAATTCTTAGAGGATGTGCTTCTTTCGATTGTTCTTGTGATGAAGAGCATAGTATACCTGTAGCTGTTACCGGAAAATGTTCTTCAGTAATAGTAAAATTGATTCCTGCACCACAAGGAACAGGGTTGGTTGTTAATGATGAATTAAAAAAAATATTGAGAGCCGCTGGAATTAAAGATGTTTATAGTAATTGCTCTGGTAAAATTAAAACAACTTTTAATGCAGGAAAAGCATGTATGGCTGCATTAAATAAAATTGGAGAAGTACAATGGTAACTTTAGTTATAAGAATTGCTGGGCAAGTTAAAAATAAGAAAAAAGATAATGAAACTTTGAAGAGATTGAAGATGAATAAAAAATTCACTTCTATTTTAGTCGAAGATGATGATGTTATTAGAATGGGTATGGTTAAAGCTGTTTCTCATATGGTTGCTTATGGAATAGTAGATGACGTTTTCCTTAAAGAATTGAATTCAAAGAGAGCGGTGAAAGAAGGAGTTTATTTCTTGCATCCACCACGAGGAGGATTTAAGAAAAGCTCTAGATTACCAACACCGAAAGGAGTATTAGGTAGACATGATAATATCGTTAAATTAGCTGGGAGAATGTTATAATGAAAACACATAAAAGAAGAAAGAATTCAAGAATCCGTGGAGCTCGAACTGTTGGATGGGGATTTAGGCAAAAACATAAAGGACATGGTAACAAAGGTGGTTTTGGTATGGCTGGAACAGGAAAGAGAGCAGACCATAAGAAACAATCTGCTTTAGAATCTGATACAAAGAAAAAGAAAAGATACTTTGGGAAACAAGGTGTAACCTCTAGAGGTACTGCTTTGACTAAGTATGAGAAAATTAATTTATATGCAGTTAAGGATAATTTGTTCACTAAAGAAGGTTGTAAAATTGACTTGAGTAAGCATAAAATTTTAGGAACTGGAGACGGCTTTAAAGCTGAAATTACTGCTTTGGAAGCAACTGCTTCTGCAATCTCCAAGATGGAGAAAGCTGGTGGGAAGATTATTTTGCCTGTTAACAAAAAAAGTGTTAAACAGTATGTTATTAAGGAAAAAGTAGAAAAGAAAGAGACTAGTGATGACGAAGAATAATTAATTCTAAATATATGACAATCTTTATAAAACAAATTTCTCTTCATAAAAGATGGCTTTAAGAGATATATTACATAATTTGCCTGAGGTACGGGCACCTGCTGAAAAAAAAGTTAGCTTTAATGTAAAGCTGAAATGGACTTTAATTATCTTAGTTGGATTTTTTATCTTATCAAATATTCCCTTATTCGGAATCAGTGAAAGTTCTTTATCTCGGTTTGAATATTTAGCTATTTTATTAGGAACTTCTTTTGGTTCAATTATCTCCTTGGGTATCGGACCTATTGTTATGTCTTCTATTATTTTGCAATTACTTTCTGGGGCTCAAATTATTAATATTGATACTAACACCGACGAAGGTAAGAGATTTTTCCAGGGGATGCAAAAAATGTTGGCATTCGCTTTCGTAATATTTGAAGCTATAATTTATGTTTTAATGAAGGGAATCGCCGCGGATCCTGGATTTACAGGGCTGGTTATTTTCCAGTTATGTCTTGGTGGTTTTTTAATTATATTTATGGATGAAGTTATACAGAAATGGGGATTCGGTTCTGGTGTTTCTCTATTTATTGCTGCTGGTATCGGTTGGAGATTATTTGCACAATTATTCCAGTTTATTGGACCCCAAGGAACTTTCGAGGCGAGTGGTAAAGTTTTAGCGATTGTTGCCTCTGTAATCATGGGAGATGGTACTGGGGTGGTGAGAGCCATGTTCCCTATTATCGTTACGGCTGCCTTATTCTTTGGAGTTGTGTTCGCTCAGAGTTTGAAAGTTGAAATTCCTCTTGCATTCGACAGGATTAGAGGACATTCGGTTAAATGGCCATTACAATTCTTTTACGCTGGAGTTATTCCTGTAATTCTTGCTTCCGCTTTGGCATCTAATATACAATTATTTGCATCATTATTCCAAAACTGGTTAGGCCATGCAACTTTTTTAGGTGGATTTAGCAGTAGTGGACAAGCAATATCTGGATTATCTTTTTGGATTGCTTCTAATCCAATATTAGAGACTATTATCACAGGTAGCTTTAGATGGATTTATGCAGCTCAAGCTTTTTTCCATGTTTTATTTTATGTAACACTTTCAGTTCTTTTTGCATTCTTCTGGGTTGGAACATCTGGACAAGATGCGCGGAGTCAGGCGAAGAAAATAGTTAGTTCCGGAATGAGTATGCCAGGATTCAGAAAAGACGAGAGAGTTTTGGAATCTATTTTAAAGAGGTATGTTGGACCTTTAACAATTATGGGTGGTGCAGCTATTGGTCTGCTAGCTTCGGTAGCAAATTTACTTGGAGCTTTAGTTGGTGGAACTGCTATTCTTTTAGCGGTTATGATTTTATACCAACTATATCAGAACATTGCGCAACAGCATGCAGTCGATATGAATCCGGCACTTAAAGGATTCTTTGGAGCGTAAAATGAAATGTCATGTTTGTGAAATAAATGAACGGGAAAATGATGGAGATTTAATTTTTGAGACAAATTTTTGGGGAGTGATTCTTTCATTTAATCAGAGATATATTGGGAGATGTTATATTTTTTCTAAAAGACATTTTGGGAGTCTATCTGAAATGACCGATGAAGAAGCGTTAGATTTTTTAGAGGTTGTTAAAAAAATTGAAAATGCTATTAGGAAAACTTTTGGAGCAACTATGTTCAATTGGTCCTGTTTAATGAATGATTTCTATAAGAAAGAAAATCCTAATCCTCATTTACATTGGCATATGAAACCTAGATATCAAGATAAAGTTTTATTCTCTGGAAGGGTTTTCGAAGATAAAGAATTTGGGCATCATTATAATAAAGATGATGATATTGTCGAGTCTAAAGAAATACGGCTTGCTATCGTCAAAGAAATTAAAAAAAATCTATAGGTTTAAAAAGATAAATTAATAATTATAATTATGACAATAATTGAGGTGATGACAGGACTAATGACTAGTCATCCTAAAATATCTATAGCTGTTTTTTCTATACTTGTTACTCTTGTTTCTACATTGGTTCAAAAATGGCTTACAAATCAGGAACATCTTAAAAGTTTGAAAAAGCGTCAGAAAGAAATCCAGAAAGAGTTAAAGGGCTGTAAAGACGGGTGTGTAATGAAAGAGTTGAATGCTGAGATGATGAAATTGACTGGGGTTATGTTTAAGTCTTCCATGAAACCAATGTTCGTTACTATCATTCCTTTTTTGATATTATTTAGCTGGTTAAGAAGCATCTATATACCTTTAATAGGAAACTCTTGGATATGGTACTATCTTGGATATAGTATTGTCGCCTCTATGATTTTAAGAAAAGTAATGAAAATCGCTTAATTCTTTGAAACTTTGAATTTTATCTGAGCTCTTTTTATAAATTCTTTTGGTTTTAAAATTCCAAATTCTGAAATTATCCCAGAAATATCTTTCATTTTTGTTTTATCAAAAGCTGGATTAATAACTTCTATTTTTTCTTCTCTTTCATCCCAAACTTCCCTTGAAGATCTTTTTTCTATTCTAACTTTATTTGTGAACTTCAATGCAACTCCACAAGAATATCTTTGTATCCTGTGGAATTTTGCTAATCGTACCAAAGTACTTGTTCCTATTTTGTTTACCGTCACTGATTTTGTAAAAGCGTCAGCTCCAAATAAAAATAAATCACATATTTTAAGAGATTGTTCGGCTGCCAAATCTGGAGACACTATTACTTTTATTTTTGATTTTGCTAAATCCTTAGCTGTTTGTCTGCCTTGTAATAATGGCTCTACCTCTGTTGTATAAACTACAAAATCTTTCTTTTGTTTTTTCTTCGCATATTTTAGAATATCTATAACGGTGGACGAATGGCAATGAGTGTAAATATTCATATCATTTTTTATTAACTTTGCTCCTTGCCTTGCAATAGTTTCATGAGATTTTTTTAAATTTGATAAGAATCTTTTTGTTGTTAATTTCTGATTTTTAGATTTTAACAATTGTTTTATCGCATTCTGTAATAATGGTTCAGTTGGTCTAGTCGCTAAAATTTTCTTTACAGATTTTTTGCTTGAGTCTAGAAGGAAAGCTTCTATTCCTGCTTTCGCGACATTTTCTGCACCCTGAATTTTTACAGATTTTATGTCCGATATTATTTTATTAAATCTTTTATTATCTACCTTCTTTTTCATAGATGAAAGAATTGATAAAACTTTAAAAACATATCTTTGTAATAGATTTTAAGAATCGGGTGATACTATGATAGAATTATTAATGAAACCAAAAAAGGCTGAGAGACATCCGTGGGAGATGTTTTTTATTGGAGCTTTTTGGGCTTCAATTGCATTATTACTAGTTACATTTGTTTTTGGGAATGATTCTATTTTGAAAGAAGGATCTGGATTGTTGGTTGTTATTTTTACTGTGATGTTCTGCCTACCATTTTTCTACTATCTAATTAAGCTCGAAGAGAAAAAAGATATTGTAATTAATAACTCTGGTAGACTTATCAAAGAACATTCCAAGGCAATACGTGCCATGATGTGGATGTTTCTGGGTTTTGTTGTAGCATTCTCATTTTGGTATATAATTCTGCCAAATAGTGCCGGGCAAAATTTTAATTTTCAAATAAAAACCTTTTGTGCGATTAATAGTCCTTCTAACTACGAATATTGTATTTCACAACACGGTATCTCCGTAGTGACTGGTGCAGTTACTAAAGTTGGCTCTGTCCTTAATATTTTCGCAAATAATATTTATGTTTTAATATTCACTATTCTCTTTTCTTTGGTATTCGGAGCTGGAGCTATTTTTATTTTAGTTTGGAATGCATCGGTAATTGCTGCGGCCATTGGTATTTTTGCTAAAGGGAGTATGATAAACTTACCTTTAGGTCTTTTGAGATATATGATTCATGGGATTCCTGAGATTGGAGCTTACTTTATTGGGGCTTTATCTGGAGGGATTATTTCGGTTGCAATAATTAGAAAAGATTTGAGGGGGGAAAGAAGTTGGAAGATATTGCAGGATTCATTAATTCTGGTTATAATTGCCGTTTTGATATTAGTCGTTGCTGCGTTGATGGAAGTTTATTTGACGCCCTTATTATTCTAAATAGGTAAACTTTTAAGTTATAATATATATATTGATTTATGGAATATCTGTTAATGTTTGCTTTTGTTATTAGTTTTCTACTCGCAGTGATTGCTCTCCCAAGATGGATCCATGCTTGCAGGAAGATTGGATTAACCTGGGAAGATATGAATAAATTCGGGCATCCCAAGGATGTTGCTTCCTCCGGCGGGATAGTTGTAATAATGTCATTTGTTATTGGGGTTCTTTCTTATATCGCATTGAAAACATTCCTATTTGGCGGACAAATTAAATCCTTAGAAATTTTTGCTCTACTTAGTGTTATTCTAATTTTGAGTATTGTCGGATTAACGGATGATTTACTCGGATGGAAAAATAATGGACTATCTATTAAAATTCGGCTTTTATTGGCAGGAATAGCCTCTATCCCTTTAATTGTGATTAATGCAGGTACTCACTCAATGGCTTTACCATTTATTGGTGTTGTTAGTCTTGGGATTTTATATCCTCTCATCGTAGTTCCTTTAGCTATAATTGGAGTTAGTACTACTTACAATTTTTTAGCTGGGTATAATGGTCTCGAAGCAAGTCAAGGAATTTTAATATTATCATTTTTGTCTTTTGTGGCTTATACAACCGGCTCTCCATGGTTAGCTGTTGTAGGACTTTGTATGGTTGCTTCTTTAATTGGATTTTACATTTTTAATAAATCTCCTGCCAAGATTTTTCCAGGAGATATTATGACATATTCTATTGGAGCGTTAATTGCGGGGATGGCTATCTTAGGGAATTTTGAGAAAATTGCCCTTGTGGTCTTTATTCCATATATTTTTGAGGTAATTTTAAAGCTACGTGGTGGATTGAAAAAACATTCATTCGGGATACCAGATAAAAATGGAAATTTAAAGTTACCTTATGATAAAATATATGGATTAGAACATTTAGCTATCTTGGTTTTGAATAAGTTTGGCAAAGCAACGGAAAAAAAAGTTGTATATTTAATTAATGCATTTCAAATATTATTTATTCTAATTGGGTTGTTGATGTTGTGAAATGTATTAACAAGAAGTTTTTAAATAGGAAAAAGCATTTATGATAATGGAATTTGATGAGATAAAAAAATCTGTTTTAAATATTGCTTCTAATAAGAGGTATCAGTGGATATTAGCAATAGCTTTGTTTTTAGCAATATTGATTATTGGTATCAATATTAGGGTTCAGCCAATCACTACAGGAAATTTAATTGATCCAACAACTGGAGATTATACTCCCTTGGCCTTAGATCCATATTATTTTCTTAGAGTGTCTGAGACATTGATTGCGAACGATGGAGTTTTACCTAAATATGACAAAATGCATTATCCAGCATTAGATTCTGGATGGACAAAAGAAATAACGCCCTATTCTACCGTGTTTATATATAAAACAATGAAGATATTTATTCCAAATATAAGTTTAAACTTTGTAAACGTTTTAAGCCCCGTTATGTTCTTCTCTCTTGGATTAATTGTATTCTTTTTCTTGTCGTTATTGCTAACAAAAAATAAATGGATATCTATTATTGCCTCTTTTATACTTGCAGTAATTCCTCCCTACCTATATCGTACTTTAGCTGGATTTTCAGATCATGAAGCTATTGGTATGTTGGGATTTTTTTTATCCCTACTGTTTTTTGCTTTTGGGATGTTTTATTTAGAAAAAAAGAACATCCATAAAATAAAATCTGGACTAATTGGAATCTTCTCTGGGTTTGCTACGATGTTTGCAATAGCATCATGGGGGGGTGGAGCAAAATTCTTATTTATGATTCTACCGTTAGCCTTCTTAGTTCTATGGTTAACAAAGAAAGATAAAGACCATTTGAATTATATTTTATTCTATGGGTTGTTTGTATCCGGAACTCTATTATTCGCTCCTATGTTTGGATTCGATATGATTCATATTCTAAAGGGGTATATGTTATCGTCTGCTGGAATTTTAACACTCTTTGTATTGGGGTATACCTTAATTGAAACAATTTTAATTAAAATTAAAATTATACCTAAAAAAATAAAAGAAAATTCTGATATTTCGTCTATCTTTTTTGCAATTGTTTTTGGTGGTATTTTTTACCAAATTTTCGTTGGAAATTTTTTCTCCATGTTGTCAGGCTTGGTTGGTAAAATTATTTATCCTTTTGGAACCAGCAGGGTGGGATTAACTGTTGCAGAAAATAAGCAACCGTATTTATCAGATTTTATTGGACAAGTTGGGAAAACCGTATTTTACACTTTTCTAGCTGGATGCTTTATAGTTGGTGGGAAATTGGCTGCTGGAATAAAGGATAAAAAATATAGATTAATTTTTAGTGGATCTTTCATTTTTTTTATTATCGGTATCTTGTTTTCTAGGATTTCCCCTTCTTCAATTCTAAATGGGGAAGACTTTGTCTCAAAAACATTATTCTTTGTTTCATTTTTGACGCTAGCTATTTCATCAATCTATATTTATTTAAAATCGGAATGGGGAATCGAATTAAAATGGATATTTATTGCAGCATGGATGATTCCAATGCTTCTAGCTGTTCGTTCAGCCATTAGAGTATTTTTTGCTATTGTTCCATTTATTGCCATGGTTGTTTCTCTCGCATTATCCGAGATTTGGAAATTAGGTAGGGAAAATAAAGATGAGCTAATTAAGATAACATCGGTTATAATTGCTATTGTTGTGTCTATACTTTTAATCATCGCTTCTGTTGGGTTTTATAAATCAATTAACTTGCAGGCCAAGGCCCAAACTCCTTCTTATAATACTGATTGGCAGAATGCAATGAGTTGGGTTAGGGATAATACTGATGAAGGTTCTATATTCCTACATTGGTGGGATTATGGGTATTGGGTTCAAACTGGTGGGAATAGACCATCTGTCACAGATGGTGGACACTTGAATTCATATTGGGATCATCTGGTTGGTAGGTATGTCTTAACTACTCCCTATCCAGAAACTGCTAAATCGTTTATGAAAACACATAACGTCTCATATTTATTAATTGACCCTACTGATATTGGAAAATATTCTGCATATTCTTCTATAGGAGATAATGAAAATATTTCTGATCGTGCGTCCTATATCGCTACATTAATTTCTACATTGTCGGAGACTAAGGAAACAAATAATGGTACAATAAGGATATATAGAGGAGGTGCAGTATTAGATGGTGATTTAATTTATAACATAGATGGTAAAAAAATACTACTACCTAAAGGAAAAGCTGGACTTGGCGCAATTATTTTGGAAAAACAGATGTTTATACTAGGAAATAATTCTAGAGTCACTTTTAAACAACCCCAAGGAATTTATGTCTATAATGGACAACAATATACCTTCCCTATTAGATATCTTTACGCTGGGGGACAACTTATTGATTATAAAAATGGAGTTAATGCTACTGTTTACATTTATCCAAATGTAATAGATCAACAATTCGACCAGGAAGGAGCTATAATGTATTTATCTGAAAAAACTAAAGATTCTTTAGTTGCTAAACTATATTTAATGAACGATCCAGATAATGAATATTCAGAACTAGAATTAGTTCATTCAGAGGCAGCATATCCATTTGCATTTAACTATGGTGGATATAGGGGTCCCATTAAAATATACAAAGTTAATTTAGATCAAATGAATGATATTATTGCTAGGGAAGAATTTACAGCTATTTCTGGAGATTATGGAGAACTAGATGATCTTAAATTTGTTAAATAAATTATTTATACATATCTTTAAAATACATTTTTTACTATATTAAATATGATCAAACAATCTAAAATCGCAATAATTCTTGGAACTAGGGCGGAATTAATTAAAACCTTCCCAATTATGATTGAACTTCAGAAGAGTAAGATGCCGTATTACTTTATCCACACAGGCCAACACAATTTGGAAGATTTATGTGAAAAATTCGGAGTGAAAAATCCTGATATTTCTCTATTTAAAAAATACATTGGCAGCTCAAGATTTAATTCTAAGATAATAAAGGCTATTCTTTGGAACTTACAATTATTCTTTAGAATTAAAAAAGAATTAAAAAAGCTTAAAAGTTTAGAATATGTATTGTATCACGGAGATACTATGACTACCTTCACGGCCTCTTTAGCATCTTCCAAATTATTTAATCCTTTTAAAAAATATAAAAATGTTCATTTAGAGGCAGGACTTAGGAGTTTTAATATTTTAGAGCCTTTTCCTGAAGAAATTTCTAGAAGATTTGCTGGGAAATTTTCTGATATTTTACTTACCCCTTCTGAAAATTCTAAAGATAATTTAAAAAAACTGAAAAATAGAAAAGTTTGTGTAGTTGGTAACACTATTGTAGATTCCGCTTTTTGTGCTTTGGATATTGCTAAAAAAGACAATACTCCAATTCTGTCTAATGATAAATTTGTTATAATAAGTATTCATAGACATGAAAATTTGGGATCTAAAAATAGATTAAAAAAAATAGTTGATATTTTATTAGATATCCCTATGCCATCTTATTTTATGATGCATGACAATACAAAATCTAAATTGAAAAAGTTTGGATTATACGACAAATTAATGCAAAACAAAAATATTAGAATTATGCCAACTATGGATTATCCATCCTTTATTGTCCAAATAGAAAAGTGTTCATTGATTGTATGTGATGGCGGGTCTTTACAGGAAGAATCTTTGATTTTTGGAAAACCTTGTGTCCTTTTAAGAATGGCTACTGAGAGACAAGAAGGGCTTAAAACAAATTTTCAATTTTTAAGTAAATTAAATGTTAAAGAAACAAAAGAAAAAATTAGAGAGTATCTTTCAAATGATTTTAAAATTAAAAGTTATAAAAATCCCTACGGAGAGATTGGCGCCGCAAAACGTACTATTGAAATATTAAGGAGTTAATTATATAAACAGTTTTAATCTGAAATTATTATGAAAAATAAAGTTGATAACAAAATGAAAAAATTAAATGTTGGAAGTGGAAAAGACATAAGAAAAGGTTGGGTGAATTTAGATATGTATAGTGATTATGGGGCAGAAATAATATATGATCTAGAAAATATCTATAAAGGGGAACTGTTGCCTTTCGAAGATAATACATTTGGCTACATTCTTTGTTCTCATGTATTAGAAGATTTTATTGAGCCTGTCCCAATTATTGATGATCTAGTAAGAGTATGTAAAGTTGGAGGACTTATTGAAATAAGAACTCCATTTGAAACAAATGTGTGGAATACCAATATATATCACAAAAAGGCATTCACACTAGGGATGTTTGATAATTTTTCAAATAAAAGTAATTATAATGAGATGAGAAATTTAGAGGTAGTAGAATTAAAATATTATTGTATTAAAGGAAAAAAACATATAAACTTTATCAAGTTCTTTGTAGAAAAGTTCTATAATGTTTTGCCTTACCAATTAGTTGAACATACATTTTTAAAATATCTTTTTCCAATAATAAATTGTAAGGTGGTTTATAGAAAAAAAGATGAAAATTTATGATTGTTTTACTTTTTTTAATGAACTAGATTTACTAGAAATAAGACTGGAGGAATTATGCCCCTATGTAGACTACTTTGTTTTAGTAGAGGCTAATAAGACCTATAGTGGCAAAGAAAAAAGATTCTATTTTGAAGAGAATAAAAAAAGATTTGATAAGTGGAAGGATCAAATAATTTATGTCAAAGTGGAAAATATGCCCTCTGTTAGCAAAATGGAGTTCGCTGTCCAAAAAATATTATATAAATTACATCCCTATTCCCCTATCCCATTAGAAGGATTAGCTATTCATCTTCGGCTTGGACAATGGAAGACTCAAAGCTTCCAAAAAAATCAAATTATTAAAGGTTTAAAAAATGCAAAGGATGAGGATATAATTATAGTTTCTGATTTAGATGAGATTCCTAATCATGATAAATTCGAAGAGATGGAAAGATACTTAAATGAGGGGTATAGAAGGATTGCTTTTGAGAACAAATGTTATTGTTATTATTTAAATGGATTCGAAGGAGACGGATGGGCAAGAATTAAGGCCTGCAAATTTGAGACATTAAGAAAATATTTTCACTCCAAACCTAGAGACATGAGGGCCAATATAAAAGATAGTGCCTTCTTGGGTAAATTTATAAAGAATAGACAAGAAATTCCTATAATCAAAAATGGTGGATGGCATTTCTCATACCTTGGAGATGTTGAAAAAATACTTAACAAAATGTCCTCAGTTGCGGGAATGGAAAAAGGACTAGAAGAATCTGGTAGTAAATTAAAAATTAAAAAGTTAATTGAGGAGGGAAGGCATCCAACCTCCCACCATAAAATAATTCCGATCAAAATAGACGACTCTTTTCCAAAAACAATAAGAGAGAATAAAAAGAAATATTCTCATTTGATCAAGGAAGTAAAGAAAAAATGAAAAAAATCTTTTTAGTTTCAGATGACAATTATGTAAATCATTTAATGATCACAATAAATTCAATTCTTTCTAAATGCAGCAACCCTAAAGAAATTGGAATATATATTTTGGATGGTGGTATAACTGAGAAAAATAAAAGTAAGATATTAAACAAGGTGGGATACTACAAAAATGTGCAGTTCAAAAAAGTAAATATGAAAAAATATGAAAACTTGAAAAAAATAGGAATATGGGGTGCCGTTGCCTATTATAGATTAGAAATTACTAAAATGTTTCCAGAGGAAAAAATTGTATATTTAGACTGCGATATGATAGTCAAATCAGATATCTTAGATATCTTTAAAATAAATCTTGACGGGAAAACAATCGGGGCTGTAAAAGATTATTTTATTTCGTTAGTAGAAAAAGAAAATTATTTTAACTCTGGAATGTTATTAATCGATTGTAAGAAGTGGGCAGAAAAAAAATATACGAAGAAGTTTTTTGATTGGTATTCTAAAAATGAAGAAAAAATTCGCTATCCTGATCAAGATGCTCTTAATGGTATTTTGAAGGATGATTGGAAAAAACTTCCACTAGAATGGAATCGTCAAAGAATATTGCTTGAATTTTCTCCAAAAAGATTCGGGCTTAGTAAAAAAACTTATCAACATTTAAAAGAAGATCCAAAAATAATTCATTATACCGGAAGAGTAAAACCATGGCATAGAAGATATATATTTTCTGATAAAAAAGATTATGTTTATCACTCTAGGAAACTTGGAATTTATAAGAGAGAGAAATATAATTTGGGGGATATCTCATACAGACTCCTCCGTAAAATAGTTCAAATATTTAAACTTAGGTATTTTTTGGAGAAAAAGGGTTTTGTTCCAAAAATCTTTGTAAAAAATGAAAAAACCAATTAAAGTTTATCTTCAATACCCTTGGAAATTTCCAGACTCTCCCTATTATAAATATTTAATAGAATCTCCGCCAAAAGGAATTTCTTTTCAAAATATACAAAAACAAAAAGGAGTCATCACAAATAAAAGATTCTTCTGGTTTTCAAATTTTTTAAAAAAACAAATTCGATATTGGACAAACAAATTAAATCTAGTAATTCTAAATGCTCACTTGAGTCCAAATGGAAACTATGACTTAGTTCACTGTGCTCACTGCTTATCAAAAAATATAAATAAGCCATGGATCACAGATATAGAAATTGCATATTCATTATTTATTTCGGGAGATGGACTCTCAAAAAACAAGAAAAGAATTTTAGAAATCTTAGAAAGAAAGAACTGCATGAAAATTTTGCCATGGAGTGAAGCTACTAAAAAAGAAATTTTGGAATTTTTTCCAGAAATAAAAAATAAAATAGAGGTTGTTTATCCCGCAATTCCTGCCCAGAAGTTTAAAAAGAGTAATAATAAACGATTGAGAATTATTTATGTTACAAGATATTTTTGGATAAAGGGTGGACTAATTGCCCTTGAAACGCTAACAAAATTAAAAAGAAAATATAATTTAGAAATCATCTTTATTTCACCAAATGTCCCTAATAAAATAAAAAAGAGATATCCGGAAATAAAAATCCAAGAACTCGTTTCTCATAAGAAGTTAATGCATTATTTTCAAGAAGCAGATATCTTCTTTTATCCAAGTCTTTTAGATACTTTCGGGTTTTCGCCTCTTGAAGCAATGTCTTTCGGACTGCCTACAGTAACTGTAAATACAGGAGGGACAAAAGCTTGTAGGGAAATTGTTGAAGATAAAAAAACGGGATTTATCGTTGATGCGCCTTATTATAAAGGAAATGAAATATACAAAAAATGTCATTCAATCGGAGACAATGAAAATAAAACAATAAATGAATTAGTTAATAAAATGTCTCAACTGATAGAAAATAAAAAATTGCGTGAAAGAATGTCAAGAAACTGTCTGGAGGAAATAAAATCTGGAAAATTTTCAATCAAAGAGAGAAATAAGAAGTTGAAAAAAATTTACGAGGAGGCATTAAAAAAATGAGTTACCAGAAAATATTTCCTAAAATTTTAGAGAAAACATATAAATCTTGTAAAAATTTTTCTGTCGAAGACCTCCCTTTAGTTAGACTCTCAAGTAGAATATTTGGAACAAAAGTAATTTCTCTACCTTTTTTAGATACTACAAAGCTAAATAAAATTACAGGAGAGGTTTTGGAAACTTTTGTTAAAAATAGAAAAGAAGGAATAGAGATAAAATCGAGTGAATTGAACCTTTATATAAAACCATTAGAAAAATATTTTATAAGACTGGGCTTTAATAAAAATATAGTAAAGGGACATATGGTGTCAAAATTAACAACAAATGAAGACTATTGGAGAAGATTTCATAAGCATACTAGAAATGATATTAGAAAAGCTGAAAAATCTGGATTAAAAATAAAAAAAATAAATTCAATAATTGAATTAAAAAGTTTTTATAAATTATATTTTAAACAAATGAAAAGATTTGGGACACCTCAACATTCTTTTAAGTTTTTCAAAAATTGTTTTAAAATAATGGGACAGGATTTTTTTGGATTGAATTGCTACAAGAAAGATAAGTTGATAGGCTCTATAATATTATTTTTAGGAGATAGTTATGCGTATGTGTCTTTTAATGTATCTAATTATAAATTTAGAAATTTTAGGCCAAATGATCTACTTTATTGGGAGGCTTTAAAGTGGTGTATGAAAAATGATTTTAAGTTTTTTGATATTGGGCAAATAGATTTAAATCCAGAAAAGGAAACACGAGCAGAAGCTTTATTAAAGTTTAAAAAAAAGTGGCTTGGGAAAGAATATAAAAAAATATATTTTACTAAAGGATTTGAATACAATCAGAGTGAAAAAGATTCATTAAAAAGATTTAGAAAAACTTGGTCTAAATTGCCAAATTTTGTAATTAAATTAATTGGGCCTAAAATTTGCTCACAATTAGGATAAAATGAAAAAGGAATTCATTATTAGAATAGACTTAGAATCTCAAAGAGGTATACGCGAGGGATTGCCAAAATTGTTGAAACTTTTTAAAAAATATGATATTAGAAGCAGCTTCTATTTGACGATGGGGGGTGAATCAAATATTTTTGAGATATTATGGAATCGAAAAAAATTGAAGACATCAGGTGAAAGAAAAATTAATTTATGGTCCAATAAAGATAAATTAAGGATGTTATTATGCCCAGTTGATTTTGTAAAGAATAATAAGATATTGCTAAGAAAAATTACTAGTAATGGGCATGAATTGGGTCTTCATGGATGGAAACATAGAGAATGGACGAGAAATTTAGAAAAAGTAAACATAAAGAAAAGATTGAAACAGATGATTTTTAAATATAAAGAATATTTTGGTCGAAATCCAATATCATGGACATCGCCAGGATTTAACATTAATAAAAAAGTCCTAGAAGTATTAGGAATAGTTGGAATAAAATATATCAGTGATTTTGATAAAAAAGGGAAAGTTGAAGATATAATAAATGTCCCTATCACAGTTTGTGGGAAGGATAGAATGCCTTTTATTGAATATTGGGTGGGAAAGGGAAAAACTGATGAAGAAATATTCGAAATATTTAGAAAAGAAATCGATCATAAAAATTTTGTATCTTTTTATCTTCATGGGATGTTTGAGGGTAGATTCAAGATTGATTTATTAGAAAAAATGATATTGGAGTTAAAAAGACAAAAGTTTAATAATAAAAGGGTGATAGATATTAGATGAAGATAGCAATAATTTTGGGTACACGCCCAGAAATAATTAAACTAAGTTCTATTATTAGATACTGTGAAAAGAAAAAACTAGATTATTATATTATACATACAAACCAACATTATTCACCAGAATTAGACGATATATTTTTCCAAGATTTGAAACTGCCTACTCCGAAGTATAACTTAAATATTGATAAATACTCTCAGAATAAGCAACTAGGAGAAATGTTAATAGGAATAGAGGATGTATTTAAAGATAATAGACCCGACGTAACAATTGTTCAAGGAGATACGAATTCTGTTCTCGCGGGGGCTTTCGTTTCATCTAGATTCAATATTGAAATTGCCCATGTAGAAGCTGGGCTAAGAAGTAAAGATAGAAGAATGCCAGAGGAAATAAATAGAATCATAACAGATTCCATCTCCACTTACTTTTTCTGTCCAACCAAAAAACCAAAAAGAACTTTAATAAGAGAAGGAAATAAAAGAAAAAATATATTTATTGTGGGAAATACTGTTGTTGACGCAATTTTATGGGCTAGAAATAATACTACTAACATATTAAAAAGAAATAATTTAGAGAAAAATAAATACTGTTTGCTCACGATGCATAGGGCTGAAAATGTTGATGACAAAGAAAGATTGGATATGCTTCTAAGGCATATTTCATCTCTGAAAAGAGAAAAAGTTATTTTCCCAATACATCCCAGAACAAAAAAGATGTTGTTAAAACATAGCTTAAAACTACCTGTGAATGTTATTTCTATTGATCCTGTCGGGTTTTTAGATATGGTTACTCTAGAGAAAAATGCAAAATTAATTTTAACAGACTCTGGTGGATTACAGGAAGAGGCTTGTGTTCTTAAGGTTCCATGTATTACCATTAGGACGACTACGGAAAGACCAGAATCTATTGATGTTGGAGCCAATATATTAATGTCTGAAAATTTGCAAGAGGATTTTGATAAAATGGCATCAATAAAAAGAGATTGGAAAAATCCTTTTGGAGATGGGAAAAGTGGAGAAAGAATAATAAATATATTGCTGAAACAAGAATGAAGGTAATACATATCTTCGCGAATACAGAATTAGAATCTAGGGGCATCAGATTTATAGAAACGTTGAAAAGAAATGATATAAAGTATGGTAAATTATTAAGAAAAGAAAACCAATTCTACGTTTCTTTTGTTTTTAACTCTGTAAAAGAACTGTTATCATTAGAATATAACTGGATTCACGCTCACCGTATTTCGGGATATATTCCAGCAATCATCGCTAAGATATTAAAACCTAAAATTAGAATAATTTACGATAAACATGATATCCATAGGTTAGATTTTATTTTTGATAGATTGACGTTTTTTTCTAAGGAAGTATTTGTATGTTCTAAAATTCATTTAGAGAAAATGAAAAGATTTACAAAAAATGTAAATCTCATGCCAAATTATTCTAATTTTAAGCCCCTATCGAGAAATAAAAAAATAAAAATTCGAGACAAAATTGGATTAGATCAGAAAGATGTTTTTATCTTATTTCAAGGAAGTATTGTAAGAGACTATGGTCTGGATACTTTGATTGAGTCAATGTCTAAGATTAAGAATAAAAATGTTAAAGTTGGTATTATTGGTTGGATAAAAGATGTTAATTATTGGAATAGTTTGAAAGAGAACCTTGGGAAGAATATTTTTTATTTGGGCTCTAAGGATTTTTCTGAAATGAATGATTATGTGGGGGCTGCAGACATAGGCGTTGTTTTGTTTAAGAAGAGTAGGCTGACTACCTTTGGAAATCCGGGAAAATTATTTGAATTCATTTCTTGCAAAATCCCGTTAATTGTTTCTGATGTTGATTCTGTTAGTAGATATATACGTAAATTTAATAATGGAAAAATCATTTCAACAGAAGGAAATTTAAGGGATGCAATATTAGAATTATCTAAATTAAATCAGAGAAAAAAGTATTCTAAGAATAGTCCTCTTTTGAAATGGAGTGATGTTGGGAAAGAATATATTCATATTTTAAAAGATGGCAAAAGAAGAAAAAATAAAAGAATTTTTTAATAAAAGAATTTTAGAACAAGGGAAAGAATCTTTCAGCTCAGATATTAAAAATGAGAATTTATCTGGTAAAGCTATTCAATCTTTTCTTAAAAAGAAAATTCCTTTGGAAAATACTAAAATATTAGATGCTGGTTGTGGAGAAGGTCGTTTCTCTAAATGGTTTATAGAGAATGGAGCAAATATTACTTCAATGGATTTTTCTAAAGAATATGTTAATATATGTAATAGTAATTTTTCTAAAGGGAAATTTATAGTTGGTTCAGTTACTAATTTACCATTTAAAGATAATTCTTTTGATTACATTTTTGTTATTGATGTCTTACAGCATGTGCCTGATTTAGCTAAAGCCATTACTGAATTTCATAGAGTTTTAAATAAAAATGGTAAATTATTTATTATTGATAAAAACAAGTTTGGATTAAATGGAAAATACTTTATTCCAGAAAGATTTTTATTTGTTATTAAAAATATTTTTAGAAAAACCTATGGAACTTTTAGAGAGAGATGGTTCCATCCTAATAAACTTGAAAAAGATATTCATAAAAAATTTAGGAAGGTACAACATAGTTATATTATCGAAAAAAATAAATCTCTTTTGTTTGATAAGTTTAAAAAACTGAACCTACTTGTCGCATGGGAGGCTTGGAAATGAAATTTAATAAAAATTTAAAAGAGGCTGTGGGTTGGCTATGTAGATCTCAAGAAATTAATTCTTCTGGAGGTGTCTCTAAATTTTATCATATTAATAATGGCTGGTATTTAGAAGATTATCAAGAGGTTTCGGGTTATGTTATTGAAACATTTCTAGAATTATATAAGAAAACAAAGAAAGAGGAATATTTAAAGAGAGCTATTAAGATCGGTGATTGGGAAGTTTTAATTCAACATTCTTCTGGGAAATGGGAATATGTTTTTGACACTGGTCAAGTAATTTTAGGTTTAACAGATCTTTTTAATGTGACAAAAGATAAAAGATATATTAATTCAGCTGTTAAAGCTGCTAATTGGTTAGTTAAAACTCAAAGTAATGATGGTCATTGGAAGAAAAATATTTTTGCTTGTGGCATTAAAAACAGATTATTGAGGATGGTGAGATTGTTGAAGTATGATTATAATACTCGAACAGCATGGTCTTTACTCAAGGTTTGGGAAATTACCAAAAATATAAAATATAAAAATGCAGCAATCAAAAACTTAAATGTTGTTTTGAAAAATCAAATGAAAAACGGTTATTATAAAAATGCAACACAAATTACTCATTTTTTAACTTATACTGCTAGAGGACTTTTAGAATCCGGAATTATTTTGGAGAATAACTTCTATTTAAATTCTGTTAAAAAATATATTGATTCTTGTATTAAGAATATTACTCTAAAGGGATTCTTCTCGGCGGAGTTTGATTCTAATTGGGATCCCTTAGAACCAAATTGTAGTTGTCTAACTGCAAACTGTCAGCTGTCAATCATTCTTATGAAGTTTTCAAGGATAAAGAATGACAGTAAATACAATAAAGCCGTAGAAAGGCTAATAAATTATGTCTCTAGAACACAAGATTTGGGGAACAAGGACATGGGTATTCTCGGAGGTATTGCTGGTTCTTCTCCCCTAGGGGGTTGTTATGAAAAAAATAAAATCCTTTCTTGGGCAACTAAATTTTATATTGATGCCTTACTAGTGATTAAAGAAAATTATAAATTATAAAATTATCAAAAATAGAAATACCCTCTATTCTAAATATAAATGACAAATCTAACATATTAACACAATCTTTAAAAAGAAAAATTGCTGCCCTTATATATGAAATTTGTTAAAAACAGGATAGATAATATTATATCTAAAGGGGTTTTAAATAATAAACTTGTTTTGGAAATAGGTTGCGTTGGGATGGGAAAAGATGATGAATATGGGGGTGTTAATTGGATACATGGAAAGGCAGCTAAGGTAGCTAAGAAAATTGTTGGTCTTGATATAAATAGAGAAGGAATAAAACTTTTGCAAAAAAAGGGCTATAATGTCAAATTCCAAAATGTAGAAGAAGAATTTGACTTAAAGGAAAAATTTGATGTTGTTTTAATAGAAGAAGTGTTAGAGCATCTAAATAATGTTGGTATCTGTATGGAAAATATTAAGCGACATTTGAAGCCGGATGGATTGCTTATGATAACTAGTCCAAATGCTCAATCAGCCTCATTTTTTCTCCAGAGACTATTTAGGGATGAAATTTCAGGGGTTTCAATTACTGATCATACTTTGTGGTATGATAAAAATACGCTTAACACTTTATTGAAAAGATATGGGTTTAAAATGATAGATTTTTGGACTGTTCAACCCTTACCTGTTAAGAATACTATTAATAGTAGAATTATACAATTTTTCTTAATGTTTTTACCGGCCAGAGTTGGAAGAAATATAGTATGTATTTCTAAGATGAAAAAATAAACCTATATTTTATAAAATAGATATCATTACTTGTTAGTTTTTTCTTTCGGTATTTTTTTTTATAGTTTTTATAAGAATTTTAATAAATATTTCTTTCCATAGAGAATACTCCTTTGAAATACAAATACTTAAAAATGGAAGAGATATATAATATCATGGGATTTAAAAATAGTATTTTAAAACTAATGAATAGGAAATATTTAGCATTAATTCATTATCGTGGGAACAGAAGGAGAATTATAGACTATATATTAAGAGTTCGGAAAGAAAATGATATGAAGTTGCTAGTAAATGAAGCATATCAAATATTTATGGCAGTAAGATCAGTCAATAAAATAGATGGAGACATGGCTGAAGTCGGTGTTTACCGTGGAGGCTCTGCAAGAATCATATGCAAAGCAAAGGCTGATAAAAGCTTATATTTATTTGATACCTTTGAAGGATTACCTGATGTTTTAGACGTTGATAAAAAAGAGACTTATTACAAAGGGCAATATTTTGCACCATTTGAATTTGTTAAGAAGTCTTTAAGTCGTGAAAAAAATGTCGAAATTTATAAGGGATTTTTCCCAGATACTGCAGGTCCGATAAAAAATAAAAAATTTTCTTTTGTCAATTTAGATGTAGATATCTACAAGAGTACCTTAGACTGTTTAAAGTTTTTTTATTCACGTATGAATAAGGGTGGAATAATTATGTCTCATGATTATATTACTGATGGAAAGGAAGATGGTGGAGTTAAAAAGGCTTTTGACGAATTTTTTAGAGATAAAGTTGAGCCAATAATCTTAATGTCTGGGTCTCAATGTTTGGTAGTTAAAGTATAGTTCATCAAATTACTATTTTATATAGCATAATAATCTTTTAGTTTTCCTTTTACTGATATCTCTTCTTGACTGTTTTTATAAGAATTTTAATAAATATTTTCTTCCATAAAGAATATTCTTTTGAAAAATATGGATAATGAATTTCTTTTCCACCCCACCTTCTTTTGTAAAAGTTAATTCCTTCTTCTTTTGGATCTTTTGTTTTTGGCATTATACTTGTAAAATCATATTCTTTGCAACCTAACTCAAAAGATTTCTTTATAATTTCCCATTCAATAAATGCCATTCCATCAATATTTTGTTTTTGGCAAAAGTTTGAATGTGCTACTAGTGCTCTTGCAGCTTTATCTTTTAAATAATATATAGATGCGGTAGCAAGTATTTTATTTGAATACTCACAGTATAATGTTTTAATTTTTTCTTTTTCATTGAAAATTTTAAATAATTTTAAATAATAATCTGTCGAATATGAATAAATTCCTTTTCTTTTTTCCATTTCTTGTATAACTTTAATTATTTTTTTATATTCTTTTGTAGTTGTAGCTTCTTTTATAATTATATTTTCTTTTTCGACTTTTCTCAATTTTTTCCTCATATTTTTTCCAATATTGGAAAAAGCTTTTTCTTTTGATTCTGATAAATCCATTAATATGGTTCCCCATCCATTTGAATGAAATTTTTTTTCATAAAATAAATTATAAATTTTTTCATCTTCTTTAATAGGCAATGAAAAATCTTTTATTGCATATCCTTTTCTTGCTAGTTTTTCAATTTCTTCAATGATTAATTCATATATTTTGATTTTCTCTTTTTGATTTAAAATAATTGGCCCTCTAATTGAAGTGTAAATCATAAAATTTTTTTCAAAAAAGTTTTTTAACTTAGGACTTCTTTTTTTTAAATATTTTGCAAATCTAGGACCGGAATTAAGCATAAGCTGTCCAATAATTTTATTTTTATTTTTTACTATAATATAATGTGTTTTCATACCTAAGCATTCTTCTTGAAATTTAGCATAGGTTGTTGTTTGATAAATATCTCCTCCTCCTCTTTCTACCCGATTATCCCAATTTTCATCTGGGAAATCTAATTTTTCTATAATTAGAACCATAAAATCTATAGTAAAAAGTTATTTAAAAAGCTATAGTCAATAAAACCTTATGAGGGTCTATAATTCAGAGAGAAATATAAAATTAAGAGATATTCCTAGAATCTTATTTAATAAGAAAAAAGCTATCAACTTTCTGCAAGACCTATTTTTAAATAAAGAGATAATCTTAACAAATTATGGAAGGTCTGCTTTTGAATTAATTCTTGAAGAGAATAATATAAAAGATTGTAAGGTGATGATTCCTGGATTTATTTGTCCTTTATTTAAAGAAATTTTTGAACGAAGAAACATAGAATCTATCTTAATTGACGTTGATTTGAATACTTGGAATATTTCAGAAAAGGCTCTAAAAAAAGAATTTGATAGCAAAGCTAGATGTTTGATTATTAATAACATGAATGGATTGCCTGCTGAATTTGAGAAAATAAAAAAAATGTGTGGGAGAATGCCTATAATTGAAGACTGTGCTCATGCATTAGGGGCATTTCATAATAAAAAAGTTGTTGGATATCTAGGCGATTCTTCTTTTTTTAGTTTTTATAAAAATTTGCCTACAATCTCTGGAGGTTTTGTAGTCTTAAGTTCGAAAAAGGAAAGGGAAACTAAAAATAAAGAAAAATTAAATATCCATATTTTAATGAAATTGTTTTATTTTATTGGGAACAATGCTAATTTCTATAGACGATTTCTTGGGAAAGTTAATCTTGAAAATAAGAGTTGGAACTTCAAAAGATTTGAGATATTATCTCCTAATAGGATTACCAATAAACTAATTAATTATTATATTTTTAACATTAAGAAAAATATTAACAAAAGACAAAAGGTAGCTAAGGAATTAATTAATGGGTTAAGTGGTCTAGATTTAATATTTCAAAAAAATCCTTTTAATGAACATATTTATACTTATTTTGGATTTTTATTGCCTAAAGAATTTAATAGAGAGAATTTTCTGAAAGAGCTTCAAAATTATGGGATTTCACCAAGATTAATATGGGACCACCCTTTAAGCAAGGAACTTAATTCTAAAAGTTGCCCTATCTCAAATGAGATTTCGGAGAGGATAGTAAATTTGCCTTTAAGCCCAAATTATTCAAAAAAGGATATACATCATTTAATTAGCTCTGTAAAAAAATCACTCAGTTTGGTTTAGAATTGCACTTATTATTGTTTTTATTTTATACAGATAATAAACTATGAAAAATACTGTTAGGAAACAAAGAAAATATGTGACTGTTTGAAACTTTTGAAAATAAATTAAAATTGTTGGGATGATTATTGTTATGATATATTGGTCAAAACAGCTTCTTCTTGGATCAATTCTTTTAATTTTTAATGGTTTTATTAAAGCGAAAAATTTTCTATAAACAAAATCAATTCCAATTTTTTCTACAATAATTCTTTCTGAGAGATACGCATCTGGGTTACTTTTTTCTAAAAATTTACTTTCACTAATTCTGATTACTATAACCATTTGGAATATTTTTAGAATTAAGATTAGGAATGACCCAATAAGTAAAAACATATTATTAATTCTTATTGCAAATGAAAATAACAATGTGAAAAAAGTTATATTGGAAAATCTATCCGAGATGCAGTCCAATAAATCTCCTTTCTTTGATATTGCTTTTGTCCCTCTTGCAAGTTGTCCATCCATACAGTCAGTTAAAAGGGTTACATAAAAACCAATTCCTGCTAGTAAATAAAAGATATCTCCAAAAAAAGGTGCTAATAATAATAAAGCTATGACTAACGGTGAAAAAAAGACTAGCCTAGAAATTGTTATTTGTGTTGGAGTTAATTTTTTAAATGTTTTTTTTAGTAAAAATGTTACGGGTGTCGCAATTGGATCGAGGAATAAAACTGGTACGATGGCATCTTTCTCTCTTCTTGCTTCTTTTTTAAATTTTTTATAATCCATTATAATAATTTCACTATAAATTGGTTAATAAACTTTATCTAGAATTTTTTGAACTTTTTAGTTTCTGGATATTCTAAAACATCTGCCTCTTTAGCAATTTCCACATTTTTCTTCATATAAACATGTAGACCTAAAACAATTATCATTATAAGAAGACATAAGGTAGACCAAAATAAAAATATAATGTTCCAATTATTATTTGTTATGTCTAGTATAAATGGTACCAAAATACCTATTATTATCGCCCCAATATAGGCTAAGCCATCTATAAATCCTGTAGAAGATGCAACTATCTTTTTATCTACAAATCTACTTGGGAAGGTTGAAACAAGAAAAACGTGTGGACCATATAAGAAAAATCCGCTTAAAATTAGAGCTGCCACTGCCACTTCATCACTCAAATATCCATAAGCCGCAAATATTATTCCTAAAAAACTCAAATATATTGCTGTTAAAATACTCCTATTGATTTTTATTTTATTGTATGCTAAGGTCCCTAAAACTCCTGCGATTGGGATTAGAAATACTTTTAATCCTGTTCCTATTATTGAAGAACCATTTTCTATTAAATATACCGGAATCCAAATTATTACACCATACCTAACCATGTTTAGTAAAGCCATTCCAATGCCACAAACTACAATTGGTAACTTAATCGTGTGTTTTATTTGTTTTACTGTTGATTTTTTTTTAACCTTCACATTAGGACTTACCACTAGAAGAGTTATTCCTCTTACCATCATAATAGCTGCGGCTATCCAAAATCCCCACTGCCATCCAAACCATCCAATAACAAAAGCTGAAATTAACCATGCAGCAGAATTACCTATTTGATATGACGTTCCTAAAAGTGTTGATTTTTTGTCCACATCTCCTTTTGTCCTTTTCTGAGTCTCTGCATTCGCTCTCACTACAGAAGACCAGCCCATTGACTGGAATCCTCCGTCCATTATTTCCCCTATAAATAATATCCAAAAAAAAGCTCCCGAGAAACCTAAAATCATATTAATTATTGCTGAACCTATCAATCCTATTGCTATATACGTAAAAGGATTAAATCTTTCAGAAATTTGCCCATGTAAAAATTGCCCTGCCGCATACGCGAAAAAGAAACCACTAGCAACAAAACCTAAACTATATTTTGATAATCCTTGGGTTGCTAATAAGATTGGGATAACAAACGATAGATTTACTCTTCCGAAATAATAAATTGCATAAGAAGACCAAAGATGCCAAAATGTTTTATCTTTTTGTTTAGCATCCATCTTTATTCAATATTATCCTTTAAATAATCATTTTTTAAATCTGGAGACTTCCACCCCTCTGCTATACTTTCTTTTATTTTTGTAGAACTTTGTTCTGGATAGTAAGGCAACATAACTACCCTGCACCCTATAGACTCTGCGACCTCTTTCGTTTTATCCAAATCCTCTTCGGAGTGACTCGAGCTTTCCATTAAGATATCTGGATTTATCTTTTTAATGTTTAGCAAGGGGGAATATGTCTCTTGTGCCACTACAACATCCACACATCTCAAGGCCTGTACTAATTTCATCCTTTCGCTAAATGATATTGTTGGTTTTGGCTTTTTTTCCATTGTAGCCTCATCTGTTAAAATCCCAACAACTAATTTTCCATCTTTCCCTGCAAAACCTTTTGCATTTTCTAAAGCATGAACGTGCCCGATATGTAATAAATCTGCTACCACATATGCGTAAACTATTTTTCCTACCATCTTATTTTTCTTCTCTCTTATTTATTTCTTGTTGTATCTTTTTATCTGAAAGTTTTGAATAATAAGGAATCTTAGTTACTTTTCCATTTATTTTTTTAATATACTCTTCTCCTGGGATTTTATCCCAATCAGAACCATGGGCTAAAACTATTTTAGAATTTGGGAATTGTTCATAAATCTTCTTTATATTATTCTCTGGAGATCTTGACGTCTGAGACATTACCATATCAACACATCTTAAATTAGAAATAATTGCTTTTCTTTCTTCAAAATTTGCTATAGGGGCATCTCTATACTCTGATGTAGCATTATCAGTTAGGATCCCACAAATATGATAATCTCCGAGCTCATTTGCTTCTTCTAGGAAATGGAGATGCCCATAATTAAATAAATCTGCGACAACAAAACTATAAACAATTGTTTTTAGTTTTTCTTTTTCTACACTAACTATATCTCCAGATTTAATTCCAGAGGCTTTCGGGATTGTTATACATAGTTGCCCATTCGACTTATTTTCCCAAACAATTTTTTTCATACTATACTAGTGTTACTAGTATATATAAATATTATGGTAATATAAAAATATATTTATCTACCTTATCTTTTTCTGAAAACTCCTAACCTACCTAAATATAAAACTCTACTAATTATTGTCGTCCCAACTGCTCCAAATACAGCACCTATCTCTCCATAATTTTCTAGCCCATGAGTAATTCAAGATAATTAACTATAAAAAATTAGTTTTGATAGTTAATTATCTTGAATTAATTTTGACACTTTTGAGAAATAGCTTTCCATAATATTAATCCTCCCAAATAAAAATATCTACTAACTGCTGTTGCTATACATGCTCCCATAATGGCATAAAACATCGAATAATTTAATCCTATGTTTATGAATATATAATTTAAAATTATATTCAAGATTGTTGAAACAATTAACAAAATTGAAAAGACTTTTGTTCTTTTCTGTACAGTATAATATGTTACATATAGGCTAATTAAAGGAAAACTTATCAATAAGATGGACAATATCCTTAAATAATTAGTTGCCATCATATACTCGACTCCATAGACAGCTTGAATAATAAAGGGGGCCATTAGGAATGTGAATATCGCTGCTATAATCGAGATCAAAAATGTTATATTCCTAGTTTTTTTGAACGCTTGCTCAAGTTGCTTTCCTTTTATTCTTATAAATATTGGAAATACCGCAATTGCTGAAAACGCAATGATTGCTGAAATAGAAGACACCATATTGAAAGCCGCTTGATAAAATCCAATAAATTGGCTTTCAACATAATGCCCAAGCATAATTTGGTCAATATATCCAAAGACAAATCCTGAGAAAGCCGTGATGGAAAGTGGCAGAATGAATATAGAAAGGTCTTTTTTTTCTCTAGAATTTAGTCTCTTTGCCTTCACTCTTCTAAATGGATGCTTTAATTTTGCCACTATAAATAAATAAATACCTCCAATCAGGTAGCAAAAAGAAAGCAACAGAAAAATCCACATCAAATAATATTCTATTGATGAGAGTTTCGATAGAAAATAAATTATAGAAAGTGGGATTATACTTAAACGAGAAATTTGTAGGATTAATTCTTTTATAAATTGTGGATGGAAATTATTTTTTGAAACAAAAATTGGATTTAAATATCCTGAAAAAACTACAGTTGGCAAGTAAATTGCGCCAGCCAAAAGAGCATAGTAAATTGATTTGTTATAATATGTATTAGCCAACCAACCAGATAGGACTAAAAGCATTAATGAAGATATTCCAACAAGAAGAATTTTATATTTTGTTAGAAGATGAAGATATCCCTTTGCTTTTCCTGGAGTTTTGTCTATCGTTTTAGAAACAAATGTCATTAATGCAGAACTTATCCCAAAGTCATTAAAAACTCCCATAAACAATATAGTTGATAATGCCAAACCATAAAGCCCATAAACTTCTGGCAACATCAACCTTGCTATAATAATCGTAAAAAGTAGTGACCCTATCTTTGCAGTCAGGGTTGTTGCAACTTGCCAAGTAGAATTTTTTATAGCTTGTCCTTCTCCACCTGAAAAATCTTTGTTCTTAATTCTTTCCAATATTTCTTTTGTTTTTCTTGTTTTTCTCTTAAATACGTTATTCATATTAAAACTTTGAAAAATCTTTGTTTTCAGACGTAGCACCTTTTATTTTTTCCCAATCTCTGTCTTCCCTGAATTTTAAATTTAATTCCCAAACTTCTTTAAATAATTTTGGAGTATATCCTCTTTCTTTAGATATTTGAATTAGGGCAACAATATCTTTTGGAAAACATTTTCCTCCAAATCCTAAATTTCTATCTGGACCAGGTACATCTATATTTTTTGCAATTCTTTTATCTAATAGTAAAATATTTTTTATATCATCATAATTTATGTCTAAATTTTCACATATTTTATATAATTCATTTGCCATAATTATTTGAGTTGCAAGTGCAGTATTTGCTGCATATTTTATCATTTCGGCGGTTCTATAGTTTGTAAAAACATATTTTGCATTAGGTAAAAAGGAAAGATAAATCTTTTTTATTTTTTTAAAACTTTCTTTATTGTTCGCTCCAAGCACTACTCTGTTCATATTTTTAAAATCTTCCATAGCATGTTTCTCCCTTAAAAATTCTGGGTTATAAACAAAGTCAAATCCATAATTTTTAGCTAAAGAATCTGTTGTTCCGGGAACTGCAGTTGATCGTATAACAACTATTGGGTTCTCTTTGAAATTTAAATAAGATAATGAATCTAAAACCTCTTTTATAATAGATAAATCTATTTTCCCAGAATTACTCATTGGGGTTGGTACGGCAATAAAAATTATCTCACATTCTGATAATTTATTAAAATTATTTTTAAACTCTCTCTTGAATTTATCGTAAGGAATCATATCATAGTATTCTTTCAAAACTTCATATGTAGTCCCTCCTACAAATCCCATGCCTATAACGCCTATTTTCATAGAACTATTTAAAATTTAATATATTTAAAGCTGTTGTTAAATTTATTATGTTTTATCTCATAAACTCTCATAACTCTTTCAAACTTCTTTTGTTTTTATTCCTTTTGATGACATAAATCGGAAATATTTTATTGTATAATGGTTCTTTTTTATTTATCAAATCAATCCAGTCTGCAACCATATGAATAATCACACCTAGCAATATCCAAAAAAATAGATTATAGTAAAATGATAACACAACTATAATTAACCAGAAACCTAGTCCATGAAAAATAAAAACACCTCTTTTAAATTTATTTTTTTCTAATAAAGATAATTTGTTCCATTTGGGTACAAATTTAATTCTCCACTCTATTGCTTTTATAGGATTCCAATTTTTTGACTCAACTCCAAACCAGAAATAATGATCAAAATCAATTAACCAAGAAGATAGGAATATTATTAGTCCTGCTATCAATGAAAAATTGAAAAAATAAATTAGTATACATGCCAGTAAGCCTCCAATAATTAGGTGTTGCTTGAATTTCATTCTGTTAATTGCTTAGCTATGTCTGCAAAAGCTGGTCTTGAAATTAAAACTCCTGTCGTGATTCCTATAAGCGTTGTTATTGCAAATCCTTTGAGTAATCCCGCAGATGTTGCGCCTATTCCCATGAATCCAAGGAATCCTGTTAATGGGACCATTGCTACGAATGTTGTTGCAAAAGCTGTTGTAATTATAAATAAGGCCTTCTTAATACGCTGAGCCATAGATTCATGCTTATCGCTTGCCTCATCGAGAATAATTAGCTGAGAATCTATCCCAGTCCCTATGGCTGCTATAATTCCTGCTATTGAAGGCAAATCTAAATTCCAGTTAACAAGTGTTGCAACTCCTAAAATAATCAAGACTTCTGATAGAGATACTGTTACTAGGGCCAGAGAAACTTTTATTTTTTTATACCTAACAAAAACTAATAAGGATACCGCTATAATTGCGAAGAGTCCCGCAATCATTATTTGTTTTGTAAATTGCTCTCCAAGATTCGGAGATATCTTATCAATTTTTACAATTTCTAATTTGAATGGTAAAGAACCTGTGATAAGAATTGTTTGCAACTTCTTCATCTCCTGTTCTGCCGATTCTATTGCTTCATTTCTTGTTAATCCCGAGCCTGATCCAGAAATGGCAATTTGTGTAGTCACAGATCCTTTAAGGTCCACTCCAATATTAAGAGAGGAAGTTGGTTGTTCATCTATAAAGAAATCTAGTTTTTTACTCAAATATGAGCCATTGATTGTCAATTTATCGGTAATCTCTGCATGTCGTTGCGCGGCTTCTTCGCTCAAGAATATAGAGAATCTAAAATTACAAGCCTCTCCTCCTTGTGTTTCAAAACATTCTGTTATTAATGCGTCTTGCCCTGTCCTGCTAACATGAGTTATGTCTCTATCTCCCCCAATAAAAACTGTTTCATTCCCAATTTTGGCTTCGAACTTTCCTTGTTTTGCAATTAGCTCTTCTAAATCCTCTGGAGAGGACCCAGCAATCTCAATCCCCATTAAATTTTCTCCGGATGACGTTTTTACTTTGAAGAATTTTACGTCTGAAAGCCCATAAATATTTAGTCTTTGTTCCGATACTGCAATTAAATCGTCTAACTGTATTTCATTTAGTGGAATATCTGCTTTAATGAATGCCCTAGCACCTCCTCTAAGGTCTAAACCTGTTTTTATTCTGGTTGCAGAAATTTCTTCTACAGATATATCCTTTATCAAATCCTTTGTAAAGAGATTTATAATTTCAATCTCTTTTGTGACTATTGTAATTTTCTGAGCTTCACCTTCCTCAAGATTATTTAACAAATCTAACGATCGTGCATAATCTTCTATAGATTCTATTTTTTGCTCGTTTATTGATAAGATTGTCATTCCTTCTCTTAATCCATCTTCAAAAATTGTTGAATTTTGTTCTACTGATGTTATAACCACTCCTTTCTCAAAAGCCATAGGTGGAATTGAAAATATTGAAATTAAAGAAAGTGCTACGGCAATTATTAGTATCCAAATTTTAAAAGTTATTTTCATTTTTTATCGACGTACCATTTAATTATTGAGGCATTTGTTATCCATGTATTAAATAAATCTAAACCCAGCCCAATTAGTAATATTATAAAAATTTGATTTAAAACCGAAGCGAATGGAAAGACTACGATTAGTGCTGCTGTCATAGCAATAATAGAAGTTATCGTCATCATTGAACCTGTTTTGAATGCGCCGAAGAGAGCTTTATTTGTAGTTTCTTTTTTTCTTAGAAGTCTTGTTGTTAGAAGAATGTCTGTATCTACTGAATATCCTATAAGCATTAAGAATGCTACAATTCCTGCAGTGGAAAGCTTTATTCCAATTAAATTTACAATGGCTAATGTCATGATTATATCTGCAAAAGCACTAAGCATAACAGCAAAAGCAGGAACGGATTCTTTTATGTAGGTTCTAATTAGGAATGTTGCAAAAGCCAAGAAAATTAGTGCTGAAATTATTGGATTGATTGTTAGAAAAACTTTCCCCATAAAAAATCCTAATAATATA
>Ga0208904_1000096_pt1 | contig 75077 bp, 65 predicted proteins | sample AntAceMetag02UKB_FD_184774 | JGI IMG/M metagenome (GOLD analysis project Ga0208904, IMG submission 184774) | Saline lake microbial communities from Ace Lake, Antarctica - Antarctic Ace Lake Metagenome 02UKB (SPAdes) (version 2) | ecosystem: Environmental > Aquatic > Non-marine Saline and...
AACTTCAATTGGTTCTGGTGTAATTTGAAAATTTAATTCTTGCTCGCCTCGCTTAATTTTATAATTTAATTCCACTCCTTCTTTATCAGATATAAAATTCTGTAATTCTTCATAAGTTTTAAATTCTTGCTCATTAATACTTGCAATAATATCTCCTAATTGTAATTTTGCTTTATCAGCTGGAGAATCAGGTAATACTTGCATTATTTGAATACGTTGATCAGTTATATTAGCGTTTTGATTATTTTCATCAATAGCTTGGGGTAAGCCAATCATGTAGCCCCAGGCAATAAAAACTGCAGCAATTACTAAATTCATAAATACACCAGCTGACAAAATAATCGCTCGCTTCCATGGCTTTTGATTTTTAAAATGTTTGGGATCATTACCAGATTCTTCATCTTCACCTAAATTAACAAATCCACCCAAAGGCAACCAATTAATTGAATAAACTGTGCCTTCTACATCTTCTACTTCTTTGCCTCCCCATTGCCAATGCCACTTACCAGCTTTATTTTTGTAAATCCCACCAATTCGTGGAGGAAAACCAAAACCAAATTCTTTTGGCGCTAATCCTAATTTTTTAGCAGTCCAAAAATGACCTAGTTCGTGAACGAAAACTAGGACTGATAAAACTGCTATAAATATAATGATAGTTGTGAACATAGTTGAGTCTGGAGTCAAAAGTCGGAAAGTCTAAAGTCAATAACTGACTTTCAACTTTGGACTTTGTGACTTTTTACTAAATTAACTTTCGACTTTGGACTTTTAGACTTTCGACTAAATTGTCATTACTTCTTTCTCTTTATTATCTCTAACTTCTTGTAGTTGATTATTATAATTTTTAATTTCTTCTTCCATTTCTTTAATAAATTTAAATTTGTCATCTTCGGCTATTTCTTTATCACTTTCTGCTTGTTCAATTGATTTTTTAATTTCATCACGTATCTGACGAATTTTAACATGAGCTTGTTCTAATTTTTCATTAATTTTTTTTACTCTATCTTTGCGGTCTTCTTCAGTTGGCTGAGGAATGCTGATTCTAATTTTATCTCCTTCATTAACTGGACTAACACCTAAATCTGCTTCCACAATTCCCTTTTCAATATCTTTTAATACATTTTTATCCCAAGGAGAAATTGTCATACAACTAGCATCTACTACTGAAATATTACCAACCTGTTGCAAAGGAACTTTTGAGCCATAAGATTCAACTAAGACGTTATCTAAAATTGCTGGATTAGCTCGCCCAGTTCTAATGGAAGAAATGTCTTTTTTAAAAAAATCTATTACTCCTTGTAAATCACTTTGATGATTTTGAATGTATTGGTTCATATAATTTTAATTATTAAAATTTATTTTTCTTGTAATATTGTCTTTACTCCTAAATAAACTATTTTTGGATCTTTAAAATCAATTACTATTTCTGACCCTGCTCTATTGGTTGGTAATTTCTTTGATGTCCAATTTTCTCCACCATCTTCAGAAAATCCAAAAGAAGTGGCTGTAGCATAATAAATTTCATCTTGATCTAATGGATTAACAGCAATCGCTCTAATTTCGGTCTGATCTGAAGGTGGCACTAAATCAACTAAACGCCAATGCGCACCTGAATCAAAACTTCTAATTACACCTGCTTTAGTAGCAACTACTATTGTTTCTTGGTTAATTCCAGCTAAAGCCATGTCATGAATTAAATTAGCTGATTGAGTATTTATTTCCATAAACCTTTCTTGAAAGCTGGTCCAGCTAGCTCCACCATTGCTTGTCTTGTAAATGCCATGTTCTGGTGTAACAATGTAAATTGTATTAGGACTTTTTTTATTAATCAATATTTTTTGAATTACTGATCCCTTGTCAAAACGTTTTAAAGTTGACCATGACTGACCATAATTTGAACTAAAAATTACTTCTCCACGCGAAGTACCAGCATAAACTATTTTAGGATTAGTAGGATGAATAGCTAAAGAATTCATGGAAACGCCTAAATTGTTGTCATAATAAACCTCAGCCCATTCTCGACTACAATCAATTGATTTTACAATTCTATTTTCAGCTGCAACATAGATAACGCACTTTGAGTCAGGACTAACAGCAACGCTTTGCACACTTACTTTGCCTAATTTTTTAGCAATATCCCAACTAACTCCACCATCATAGGAATAAAGCATACCACTTCCTAGCGTACCAACATAAAGTGTTTGGTTGTCTTGTGGGTCAATAGCAATATCTAAAATATTAGCAAAAGCAAAGCTACCTACGCCTGCTGTACTCGGGATACTTACAGTCTGGTTCCATTTTAATCCTTGATTAACGCTTTTGTAAATTCCACCATTAATTTTATTATTAATATTTTCTGAACCATTTATAGAAATAGAACAGCCACTAACAAAAATAGCTAAAGCTATAATTGATAATGATTTAAAAAATTTTCTTTTAAACATATTTTTTAATTATAAAATTATTGTAAATTTATTTTGAATTTAAATTAATATTAAATAATAGATAATAGTTTTAAACTTAAGTTCTATCCCACGAATCTACAAATAAAACACTAATATACAAATTTTATTAAAGTTACTTTAAATGCATTTGTATATTTGTAGCTGATTTGTAGATTTGTGGGATAATAAAATCTATTTATAAATATATGCTTTATTATTAAAATTAATTTTGTAAAAAAACTTAATATGAATTATTTACAGCTAAATTTTCTAAAATTATTTTAGGATTAACATTAGCTTTTAAATATTTTTTTCCTTGCTCAATTTTATGATTATAATTAACTAAGCTATCTATTGGCAATTTGACCTGCTGTAGTTCGCTTAATATCAATTCATTAGTTACTAAATAATCTAAATTAAAATTTAATAATAATAAATCGCGAATTAATTTTTGCCAAGTATCTAAAAGATAAGCTACTTGATTTTTTAGTTCTGATCCTTTACTTGATTTTAATAATTCTTCAATAACAACAAACTTTTCTCCCATATCACTAGTTATTAATTTGATTAAAGCTGAAATATCTTCTTTATAATCATTTAAAAATTCTTTATCTTCAAAATATTTTACAGCCATGGCCGGACTACCAGCTGATAATCTAGCTAACTTTCTGGAAAAATCTCGTGGCGCTTTATAGTTATTTACTAAATAATCATAAATAAAATCTGTGGAAGCTGGTTTAAAATATAAAGTTTGCCCGCGAGAAATAATAGTATCTGGCAACTCATCTACAAATGAAGTCAGTAAAATAAGAATCACTCCTGGCTTAGGCTCTTCTAAAATTTTCAATAAAGCATTAGCTGCTTCAATACTTAATTTTTCCGCTTCTTTAATTATACCGATTTTATATTTTCCACCAAACGAACCTAAATTCATTTGCTTGATAAAACCACGAACTTGCTCAATACTAATATTTTGTTTATCTTCTTCTCGTTTAATACTAATAATGTCATTATGATTTTTCTGCTGGCAACTAATACACTCTCCGCAAGGTAAATCCCCTCTATTATCTATAAAAGATTGACATAAAATAGAACGAGCAAAATAATTAGCTAAAGTTGATTTACCTAAATCTCCTCCTCCTGCAAAAATATAAAAATGCGCCAAACTTTGATTACCAATATTGGTCTGCAAAAAATCAATAATATGTTGATTACCAAAAAAAGGCCACTGGAATTGGAATTTAGGGTGGTCTGTCATATAGAACTAGTTTAGCAGAATAAACACTTATCTTCAAGCTGGGAAAGTGGACAAAAATTAAACTTCCACGGATTTACATCTACAGATTTACATTGGATTATTAAAAATATATTCACTAACAAAAATCTGCTAACGGGTTTTTTATTTGCTAATTTTCGTAAAATATACTATAATTTAAAAATATGGATTATAAACTAAACAAAATAAAACAATATTTACTGATTATTGGAGATATTTGCGTTTTATATTTATCTCTATATTTAACACTATTTTTGCGTTATCAAGAGACGCCAAATAGTGAGCTATGGCAACAACATCTTTGGCCGTTTAGTGCCATCTTTTTTGTTTGGCTAATTATTTTTTATATTAGCAATTTATATGACCTTACTTCAGCAACTAATAACGCTAAATTTTATGGCCTAACTGTCCAAGCTTTATTAATTAATTTTTTATTAGGGGCTGCTTTTTTCTATTTAATGCCTCAAATCGGCATTGCCCCAAAAACAAATTTATTATTAGTAACTATTATTACTGCTGTTGTATTTTTATTATGGCGACAAATATTTAATATTATTTTAAAATCATATTTACCTAAAAATAATGTGGCCATTATTGGATTTAATAATCAAGTAATGGAAATTATTAAAAAACTTAACGATCACCCGCAATTAGGACTTAATATTTCTTTTATTGTTTATGATGGTGATATATATGAAAAAGGATTATACAAAACTAAAATTTTAAAAGATGTTAGTAAAATTAAAAATTGGTTTGTTAAAGAAAAAATTTCATTAGTAATTTTGGCTGAAGACTTACAAAAATCTGATGAACTACGTACTACTCTATTTTCTTGTATACACTTAGGTTTAAATTTTGTTAGTTTGTTTAATTTTTATGAAAAAATTACCGGCAAAGTTCCAGTATATTCAATTAATCAAATGTGGTTTTTAGAAAATTTAAATGAAGGTGGTAATCTTTGGTTTGATAGATTAAAAAGAAGCTATGATTTAGTCCTAGCTCTTTTTGTTTTTATTATTACTCTCCCCTTTTGGCCATTAATTGGCTTAATGATTAAATTAAGTAGTCGTGGATCAATTTTTTATATTCAAAAACGTATTGGTAAAAATAACCAAATATTTAATTTAATTAAATTTCGCACTATGCGACAAGAAGGAAATAGTCAACGACCAACTGTTCCTGATGATCCACGTATTACTGGCTTTGGTAATTTTTTAAGAAAAACTCGCATTGATGAAATTCCCCAAATTATTAATATTATAAAAGGTGAGATGAGTTTTATTGGACCTCGCCCAGAAAGACCAGAGCTTGCCCAACAATTACAAACTGAAATTCCTTTTTACAATGAACGTATTTTAATTTTACCTGGTGTTACTGGCTGGGATCAAGTTTGTGGTGAATATCACTCACCTACTAAAAAAGATACTATCAAAAAATTGCAGTACGATTTATATTATATTAAAAACAGATCCATTTTTATGGACCTAATTATTATTTTAAAAACTATTAGAACAATTTTAAGAAGAAGTGGGGTTTAATTAAATTAAATATAAATTTTAAAAATACCATAATTAATAGCGTGAATCGCTATTTCTTAAATTCTATTCCAAACCTTAACTTTTTTCAAACACTTCAGCCGGCGTTAAATAGTTAAGTCGTTTACGCGGTCTATTGTTTATTAATTTAACTACGCTTTCTATTCTCTCTTGGGTTATCATAACAAATGATGATTTTTTAGGAAAGAACTGCCTTAGTAATCCATTAAAGTTTTCGTTACATCCTCTTTCCCAAGAATGATATGGATTAGCAAAATAGATATCTATTTTCGTTCTCTTTTCTGTTAATTCATGTTCAGCAAATGTTGATCCGTTATCATAGGTAATCGTATATTTTTTACTCTCTGATATTTTACTAAACCTTTCTTGCGTTGTTATTCTAGTTAATTCAGCTAGCCCTCTGACTAGCTTATCAGCCGTTCCAAATCCACTTTTCCTGTCTACGTGAGTTAGTATGTGTGAATTATCTTTACCAACTATCGTATCTCCCTCCCAATCTCCAACTCTTTCTCTTTTTTCAACTATCTCCGGTCTACTATCAATTCTCTTCTTTTCTTTCTCTCGTCGCTGTTTCTCGCGTATTCTCGTGCCATATCGTCTCCGATACTTACCTTTGTTGCATCGTAGGTATTTAACTAAATCTTTTCTCTCATTGTATACATATTTATATATACTATCTTTCCCTATCTGTTTTGTTCTATCATCTGAATAATCAACTTTTAATCTCCCTGATATTTGTTCTGGCGACCAATATTGTTTTAATCTTTTCACAATATACCTTTTTAACCATTCATTACTATCTAACTTTCTAAATCTCTGATTAGCCTCTATTCTTCTTTCTTTTGTTCTTTGCTTAGCAATTCTAGCATCATAGCCTGATTTATTATCACATCCATTCCTCTTTAATTCCTGACAAATAGCTGACGCTGTTTTATTCAGTAATATTGCAACTTCATCTTGCTTTAATCCCGCCCTTAACAGGGCGGATAGCTCATTTCTTTGAAATGAGGTAATATGTTTAAAAGGCATCTTTGTTTTTGGTTAATAATTAATGGACATTAACTATTTTACCTTAACTTAGGTGTCTTTTGTATTAAATTAAGATTGGGAGCAGAATGTAGGTTTTTTTATTTGACAAATTTTAATAATTATGATAGTTTTATTAGTTATGATCTTTCATAATAAAATACTATAAAAATAGGGGGATTAAGAAGATGATTATTGGCGAAAAATGGATGAAATGGACTCTCATCGAAGCGATCATGAAGATATCATCAAAAGTATTGCAAAAATTTGTAGGGCTGGGTGTGGGAGGAATAGCGCATATACTATTTGTTTCATTAATCATGAATGTGATTCAGACTGCTGGCAGCTTGTTAGTAAGTCGCTGTCATATTATGGCAAAACCTTATGAAATAGCCGGCGCAATTCTATTTGGTTGCTCTGTCTTCGTCGTTAATCTGCTACTGCTTTTTACGTTTTATCATGGCGGAGACGCTGTCGTAAATGTCTTTATTCTATCCTTATCCATCGTTACAGGCGCTTTGGCAGATGTGATATTTTTTAAACATCACTTGTCAATTCGCCAATGGATAGGAATCGCAGTCGCTGTCTTGGCTGGTTACGTGATTTTGGGCATGCCATCAATTAGCGAACTGTTTACTCTCCCGCTATGGATACAATTATCGTTTGCAACCATGTTATTGTTAACCCTTAACCAAATAATAACTCAGAAAATTAAAGACATACCACCAATGGCTAAAAACTTTTGGGGAGGATCAACTAATCTCGTGCTGACTATCCTGGCTATGGTGGTGTTGGGTTATTATTACCAAATTCGCATAGATTTTATGCAAATTCCTACTAAGCTATGGTTGATGTCAATAGGATTGGGCGGAATTGTGCTGGTGATGTGGAGCTGTAATGTCTTAAGCTATAAAGACGGTGCCTTCATCTCACTGAAAAAATTGGTGTTATTCGCCTCCTATCTGTCAATAGCAGTTATAGTATGTCCGTTGCTCTTCCCTGATGAGCACATAACACTAACCAAGGTAGGCGGGATTGTTCTGTTTCTGGTGGCGTTTTCATTGATGGACGAAAAAACTTGGAATTTTATCCAAACAAAAATTCTGAAAAGGAAGGAAGTAAAATGAAAGTAGCACTGTTTTCGCATGACACTGGCCCGGCTGATAACTTGGCAATGGTGATATTGGAACTTATCAAAAACGGCCATTATATCACACAAGCAACACTTGGTGGATTATCGGTTGGAAATTTGCTTGAACCCCGGCCTGACTGTATTGTCACTAATATGGCATCGCAAAAGGTGAGTAATCAACAAAATGATTTTCCTTTACTACAACAAGCATTGTCAGCTTGTCCGCCGATTCCTATGGTGTATTTAGCTGATACTTTTACTGCCTGCGTGCGACCGGCTTTTGCTGGCAAAAATTTAAGCCAGGCAACTGCTATTGTAGCTGGCAAAAAAGAAATCGAACAAGCAATGATTTTTGGTTATAAAGAAGCAGTTTTTCTAGGAGGGCTTCCTGTCTGGCAGACATGGCACAGTGTTCAACAAGCGAATATTCAACACAAAGTAAACGAAAAAATAGTAGTAGTAGGTGGAACTAAAAATGGGGTTGACACTAACTTTGTTTTAAGTAACACAGTTAATGCCCTTAATCAACTTGATATCCCCTACCAGCTGATTTTTCGTCAGCACCGTCGCGAAGATCCGGCGACTATTGATAAAAATGAACGCGATAGCATCTTATCTCAATGTCAATGGAAAACGCTGACTGAGGTGAGCACTGAATCAGTAATTGCTGTGGCTGATCTAGGTATATTTGTTGGGGGCACTACGGTTATGGTCATTGCCGCTTACGCTCGCACGCCGGCAATTTGTCTACGCAGTGATAAACTGGATCGGCATAATATTGAACAAATTGGTTCAAAAAATTTTTACCCAGTTATGGCCGGCGCGGTGACTTCAGCTGATATTGATAGTCTAGCCGTAAATATTGCCAATTTACTAGGTGATGGAGCAAGGGAGCTACGCCAAAAACAAGCGAAGGTCTTTCCAGCTCCAGAACTAGGCATGCCCCCAGGAAAACAAATCGTTCGTTTTTTGGAAAAAAAATTCTCATAATTTAAAACGAAAATCCGCTCAAAGCTTAAAGCTTTGAGCGGATATTTTTTTTGAAAAATATTAAGATTAATTAAATTCTACTTTCTTTTTTCAGGATCTCTAATAATAATATCAACCACAACATTATTTTCATTAACAACTGGCAGAATATTAATATCTTGGGATTCGGTAAAAATTTTGTCAGCCACTGCTTGTTTATTTACATCTTCTTTCACTGAGGTTGGATTCAAATTAACAATATCCGAAATTTGCGAATATACTTCCCTATCTTTAATTAAAACTCTACGAATATCACCATCAGATATTACTCCTACTAAATTAAAATTATCATCTATAACAATAACAGCCCCTCGTTGATTGTCATTTATAGCAGTCATTGCATCTTTTATAATAGCTTCTTTATTGATTATAAGATTACTAGATTTTAAATCTTCATTTTTCATATAATTAAAATTAGTAAGTTAATTTTTTAACTAAAAGTTTATCATTAATTATCGCTTCTTTTAAAATTTTAACTATCCGTTCAGCTGAACGGCCGTCTCCATAAGGATTAACGCAATGTTGCATATTTGCTTTAAACTCAGGCGATAAAGCTTTGTTAATTGCTTGAAAAATATCATCCCTATTATAATCTGCGTTTATTACATTTATTCCTTGTAATCTTCCTTTTTCTCTATTACCAATATTTACTGCTGGTAATTTAAAAGTTGGAGCTTCTAAAATTCCACTGGAAGAATTGCCGACTATTACATCTACCACATTCATTAAGCCAGCATAATCCTGTCGAGGTACATTTTTATAAATTTTCATTTGTGGACGCTTATATTCAATAATTTTACGGCGGACAATTTTACTACCTGCATCAGAATTATTTAAAATCATTACTGTTTGATGGGGAAATTGCGATAAAGCAGGCAACACTTCATCTAAATGTTTTTCCAAATAATCTAATTCTTCCGTAACTGAATGAAAAGCAAAAAGGATTGACGGCTTTTCTTTACTTAAACTAAATTTTTGATAAATTTTTTCCGATGGAGTAACAAATCCCTGAGTAAGTTCATCCAGCTGAGGCGCTCCTACAGTATATACTCTCTGAGGCTCTTCTCCCATTTTTAAAATTCTATCTGTGGCATCTTGATTAGCGGCAAAATGAAGGTGGGCAAATTTAGTTATTGCGTGCCGGGTAACGCCGTCAATATTGCCAGATACTTCACCAGCTTGAATGTGAGCCACTGGAATATACATATAAGCTCCAACAATACTAGCCATTAACTGTTCACCACGATCACCAGAAACAATAATCATATCTGTTTCCATCTGTTTTAAAATTTCTGGCAACTGTAACATAAAAACTGAAAGCGATTTAGCCATAGTTAGATGTGTGTATCCGTCAAAAGTATTATGGATTTCACCAAAAACCTTAATCTTATCTTTTTTTATTTCATCAACACTAGAACCAAATGAATCCAATACATGCATATTAGTTGCAATTAGACCATAGTCTAAATCTGGATCTTTTTCAATTTCTCTAATAATTGGTCGGATATAACCATATTCTCCACGAGAACCGGCAATGATAGCTATTTTTCTTTTTTTGTTTTCCATATTATTATTTTATATCTTTCCATTGTAAAATAGTATTTTTTGGTAAATCTTTCACTGCTTTTTTGTTAATTAATTTTTCTGCGTACATAGGATCTAGATACTTAGCTTCAATACCAGAGCCAGGTCTTTTAGGCATTAAATTTTCTAGAGTTAATTCTTCGCCTGCTTTAATGTCACAACTAGCTACTACACTATGAAATGCCCAATCACGCACTGTCTGCTCTTCATTAGAAACAATTTTACATTCACCTAACGCTACTTCAATTTTTCTAATGCCATCTACTAAATCTTTAAGCATCTGTGGCTCTAGAGCAATAAAATGATCTGGGCCTTCTTGATTACGTGATAAAGTAAAATGCTTTTCAATAACTTTCGCACCTAAGGCAATTGCAGCATAAACAGTATAATTATCCATTGTATGATCAGATTGCCCAACTATTATATTAAATTCATCTTTTAATTTTTTAATTAATCTTAAATTAATATGACTATAATCTTTTGGCGGATACTCTGAAGTGCAATTAGTTAAAATTAAATTATCTTTAGCTCTTTCTTCTTCATACACCTTCACAGTGTCGGCAATTTCTTCCCATTTACTCATGCCTACTGATACTATTGCCGGCTTTCCTGTTTGAGCGGAAATCTTGGCTATTTTTCTATGCATTGGTAAATTAGCTAATTCACCTGAGCCAGTTTTAAAAGCTTTAACACCTAATTCATTCAGTACATCAACTGAAGCCGGACAAAACGGAGTACATAAATATTCAATGCCGATTTGCTCACAATATTTCATTATTTCCTTATGCATCTCGGGCGTAAATAAATTACGTTTCAAAATATCATACAACGGTCCGTCCCACATCTGAATTGAGCCTGGCACCATTTCAATGTCAGGTAAGTGTAGCTGAAACTTGGCCACATCTGCACCAGCCCTCTTTGCTTCTTCTACCAACTTTTTAGCAGTATCTATACTGCCATTATGAGAGTCAGCAATTTCAGCAATAATTACAGCCGGATTGTCATCCCCAATTTTTAATTTTCCAAAATTTAACTCTTGCATAATTTTAATTATAATGCCATAAAATAGTAAAATGTCAAGATTTTTCTACTATTTTCTCTAAATTATTAACAATTTCTCTTATTTCTACTTTATTATTCCATTTACCCTCATTAGAAAATACATATTGATCATATAAGTATTGTAATTCTGTGGTAAGCTCTTTGGCAATATCATCGTCTTTTTCTGAACGCTCAATATATTTATATAATTCTTTTGGCATCTTAATATAAAGCACAAATCGCTCATGTAACTTTATTAATTCTTTGCTTGTTATTTTTGGTAATCTTAAACTAGGCTTATCATTTTCGAAAATAAGTTTTGAATCTTCATCCATAAAACCATTTTCTATCGCTATTTTTCTTAATGGCGTTCCTTCTAATGGAAAAAAGAATTGCGCAATTGGATATTGCACTCCAGCTTCTCTATTTAAGGCAATAGTTTCCATTACAGTTTCACGACTTTCAAAAGGAAGGCCTAACATATTAAAAGCTGATGTTCTAATACCAGTCTCATTAAGCATTTTTACACCTTTAATAATTTCTTCTTTAGTGTCTACTCTATATAAAACTTCTTTTCTTAATTTGTCATTGCCAGTTTCTACTCCTACTGTAACTGAAATACATCCCATTTTTTTTAATAATTCAACCTTCTCTAGTGTAACAAAATGAGTATTAATAGTAGCAGTAAACGGGACATTAATTCGTTTAGAATACTTTTCTGCTAATTCACGTAGATATTCAATTGGCTTAACTAAAAATTCTTCATCATGAAATTTATAAAAAGTTATTCCATATTTTTTAGTTAAATATTCTAATTCATCTATAATGCGATCGACTGAATAAAAACGAATAAACTTACCAGCGTGCGAGCCATATAAATCACGATAAGTTCTATTCAGACAATAACTACAATGATTAGGACATCCCCAAGAAATCATATGATCACCTCGTCGTTGTACCTTACCTTCATAAGGCTTAAAAGAATGTCGTTCATCAAAAATCGTCCAATCAAAATACGGCAAACTATCTAAATCTTGAAAATAAGGTCTTAATGGATTATTAATTATTTCACCGTTATTTTTATCACGATAAGAAATATTTAATAAATTTCTTGGATCTTGATGATTTTGAATATAATTAACAAATTCTGATAAAAATTCAATTGCCTCTCCGCGACAAACATAATCCACACAGGAGTGAATTAAAACTTTTTCTGGTGACATGGTAGCAAACTTATTTCCCCAAATTACTATCGCATCTTTATTCCATTCTTTAGTAATTTCTGAAGCTTGCACTCCAATTTCTACCTCATCTGATAAAGCAGATATGCCAACAATATCTGGTTTGAATTCATTTAAAACCTTTAATAATTCATCTTTAAAATTAACCTGTTCTTTAGCTAAGTTATATTGCGACATATCAGTATCTTTAAACGCCTTAGCTTTAGAAAAAACTTCAATTGTACCTTTAAAACCAAAATCAATGTAAGTTGTATCAAATAACTCAACTTCATGTCCTGCCTTTTTTAAAATCGCTGAAAGCATTGCTAAACTCATTGGACGAAATCCAAATTGATCTTTATTTGGCCAAATAAATAAAAATTTCATGTTATCTTATTTTTTTATTAATTGTTTCATTTTTGCTTTTGCAATAATCCAATCCTCTGGCGTGTCAATATCAATGGCATATTTTTCTTCCATTTCATATCCAAAAGTGCTATTACCACATAAGCTATTATTACCATCAAATAAATTACTAACTTTAAAAGCATAAATTGCGGAATTAATATAATAGGATTCTAAAATATCTTGATTGCGATGTGTTAAATTACGCAATATCTCATTATCATTAACTCGCGTTATTATATTATTTTTATTTTTTTGTAATTCTTTTAAATAACTAAAATGTGCTGGCGTTTTTGAAATACTAAAAATAGAATCAAAATTATTATTTTCTTTCTGAATTAATTCAGCTACTTCTTTAATATGAAAAGGCTGGCGACCAGGTGCAGATGGCTCTAATAAAATTATCCAGTCTGCTTCATAATTTTCATTTTCTTTTAACCACTCTACTGCGTGCTTTATTGCGTCATATGAACTGGAAGTGTCACTTGCTAATTCTGCTGGACGTATAAATGGAATTTCAATATCATGTTCTTTTCCAACTTTTGCAATCTCTTCTCTATCAGTCGTTAAAATAAATCGATCAAAAACACCGCTTTCTTCGCCAACTTCAATCGACCAAGCTAATAATGGCTTACCTAAAAATTCTCTAATATTTTTTTCTGGTACTCGTTTAGAACCACCTCGAGCAGTTATAATACCGAGAATTTTTTTATTTTGCATATTCATAAATTATTTTAAATAATCTTTCTCCAGATTTACCATCTATTTTATAACAAAAATCTTGAATTAATCTCTCTTGTTGTTTTTCTAATAAATTCGGTTTTTGTAATAAAATATTTATAGAATTTTTTAGCTCATCAGCATTATTAGCTTCTAAAGTTGCACCATATTTCATTAGTTTACTATAATAATCACTATAATACCAACGAGCAACACTCTGATAAAACGGTAATTTTTTATAACCGTCGAATTTATTTAAAATAACTGGCTTTCCTAGGGCTATTGCGTCTAGAGTTAAAGTAGAGCAAGTATTAATAGTAACATCAGAGTGATAGATGGTATTTAAAAAATTATTCATCTGTTTGTGTGAATAATCCCATTCATCGCGAAATCCTTTAGATGGACTATTATTCAAATCTAATTTTACATTACTTTGCTTTACTAACTTATTAAATTTTAAATAATCCTTTTTATAACCAAAATGGGGTCTTATTAATATTTGACAACTATCAACTAGCTCTTTATTGTCAATTAAATCAGAAATAATATCAACTACTTTAGGTTCAGTCGGGGCTAATTTCCCTTCTGATCCAAATAAAATAATTTTTTTAGCTGGATCTAAACTATACTGTTGACAAAATTCTTTCCGAGAAACTAGCAACTGTTTATTTAAATAATAATCAAATTGTGGCACACCAATAATTTTTATATTTTCTTTTTTATAATCTTGGTATTTTTTCATCTGATCAGCCATAAATTTACTCCAAACAATTGACTTATCAGTCTTAGCTCGAAAATAAGTTTTAGAAGGGTTGTCCCAACTTTTACACATAGAAACATTTTTTATCTTTTCTTTACGGGCTGCTTTTAAAATTTCAATATCTGGCGATTCTATCATGTTGGTACAAAATATTATATCTACATTACGTTGACGTAATAATTTTCGATATTGGTTAACAGCTTTTTTTTGTAAAAAAAAGTAATCTATTCCTCTTGTGATTTGCCGTAATATTTTAATTTTAGATAAAGGTTGAAATATCATTCTTAAAATTAAATATTTAAGATACGGCAAAAAATTATTTTTAGGATTAATGCTATTGTATAGACTTAATTTTTTTGTATTTTGATTATAAATTAAATAAGTATTTAATTTTGATAACAGATCGTCAAACCAACTATTTTTGACTTGAATGAAGGGAATAATCTCTACATTGTCAGCACTAAATTCGTCATTAAATCTCTTTTCATCTACTGCTGTGGTTAAAATTATAACTTTATCAAATTTTTTTTTAATTAAAATAAAAAAATTATTCTGTAAAATATTTCTAGCAATTGACCCTCTAGAGATTGTAATAATTATTGTCATTTGCTTATTTTATTTAAATTTTATTATTTTTCCAGCCATAAAAATATCAGTCGCCTCCCTAGACTCATGAGTCATGCCACCAATATGCGGAGTAATAATTAAATTATTATTTTCTTTTGCATATTCAATTAATGGATGACTAGAAAAATTCTTATCAAAATTTAATTCATCAGCTAAAACATCAGTGGCATAACCTGCTATTTTTTTATTTTTCAAAGCATCTAATAAATCACTTTCATTTGCAATTTTACCACGGGCGGTATTTATTAAATAAGCGTTATTCTTCATCTGATCAAAAATATTTTTATTAAACATATTTTCAGTATCTGCATTCAAATGCACATGGATAGAAATAATATCGCTTTGCTCAATTAATTCTTCAAAACTAACCTGTTGGCAATTATTTTGTTTAAAATCTTCTTCTGAAATTTCCGGATCATAAGCTATAACTTTCATACCAAAAGCGTTACCATAACGTGCCACCCACTTACCCAGTCGACCTAAACCAACGATGCCTAAAATTTGTTTATATAAATTATGTCCACGAAAATTTTCTCTATCCCATTGATAATTTTTTACCGAACTAGTAGCTACTTGTGTTTGGCGCAATAAATCAATTATTAAACCAAAGGCAAGCTCAGCAGTGCCAGTAATAGTATTTAAAAAATCATTTTCACTTTGCAAGCTTAAAATTTCTATCCCCTTTTCTTTAGCATATTCTACATTAATATGATCCAGACCAGTGGTAGCAGTAGCTATTATTTTTAAATTAATCGCCTTATTGATAATTTCTTTATTAATATTTAATCCCAAACCAACTAGTACTATTTCATAATCTTTTATTGCTTCTATTAATTCTGCCTGAGTTAAATCTAAACAATCAACTGAACCAATTTTTTCTAAAATTTCTTTGGCTTGTGGTGTAAAATTTTTTCCAATTGTTACTAAGGTTTTTTTATCCATATGGTTATTTAGTTAGTTTTTTTATCCAAAATTCAGCTAATTCAAAATCAATTAGTTGATTAATATCAATAGATCGCTCTTCAGGCATAATATAAGTTCTGGAAACTTTACCAAATAAATCATTTTGTTTAATAAATTCTGTTTTAGTTAAATAAATTGCGCAATTACGCTTATACATTTTATCTAAATCCTGTCGTCGAGCAGAAAAATTACCCTCATCTTTAAAATAAGGCGAGATTAAATCATTGTTAATTTTCTTTAATTTCTTAGGAGAAAAGTCTTCTAATTCCTTCATACTCATTACTGAGTCTGCGTTAGTGTTAATCGCTTTTTTAATACAAGCGTCAATATCTTCAGACGTTCTTAAAGGTGAGGTTGGTTGTAAAATCATTAAATAATCATATTCTTCATTATTATTTTCTTTAAGCCAACCCAAAGCATGATTAACTACATCCAAAGAAGTGCTATCATCTTTAGCTAATTCATCTGGACGTGTAAAAGGAATATCAGCTCCATATTTTTGTGCAATATCAATAATTTCTTGATCGTCAGTTGAAACTATGCAACGAGTTAAATATTTAGAATTTTTTGCTACTTCAATACTATAAGCGATTAGTGGCTTACCAGCTAATTCTTTAACATTTTTTCGTGGAATACCTTTTGAACCACCACGAGCAGTAATAACTGCTAAAATTTTTCTATCTTTGTACATAAAATTAATCTTTAAAACTCTTTTGAGTATATAATTTAATAGTCGCTAAAATATCAACTATTTTTTTACTAGTATCTGGTTGATAATAAATATTATTCAGTGGATACTTACCTACTTCCATTTGCTGGCTAATTTTTTGCTTTATTTCATCTTTATTATAACTAGCATCTATCACATTATTACCTCGCATTCTTTTGTTCTGTCGAGTGCCAATATTAACTACTGGCGTGCCTAGATAAGAACATTCTTTTATACCAGCTGAAGAATTTCCTACTAAGCAGGCAGATTTTTTTAATAAACCAATAAATTCTTCTGGTGCTAAATATTTAACAAAACGAATATGTTGCGGATTAATATTTTCCCTAAAGACTCTAATACCTTTTGAAATTTCATCTGTACCAGCGTCTGCATTTGGCCAAAACCAAACCGCAGGGACATCTAATTCATGCACCGCCTTTAAAGTTTCACTAATATAATCACGATTTTTCCCCACCTCGCTAGTAACTGAATGTTGCATCACAACAATGAATGCTTTATTAACATCAACTAAATCACCTACTCCCCAGTGACTTATAGCGCTATTGGAAATATTAAAATTATTACGCGCTACAACTTCTAACTCTGGTGCGCCTAAGTTAAAAATATAATCAGGATTTTCACCCATACGAATAATTCGCTCACGTGATTTTTCATTAGTAGGAAAATGAATATGAGCTAATTTAGTAATCGCATGCCGTACACTTTCATCAATTGTACCAGATAAATCTCCTCCTTCAATGTGAGCTACTGCAATATTAAGGTAAGCAGCTGCAATAACTGCTGATAATATTTCATAACGATCAGCTCGTACTACCACAATATCTGGCTGTAAATTTTCAAAAGCAGTTGTAAATTCAGTAATACCAATACCAGTGGTCTTAGCCATTGCCACTGGTGTTCCACCTTCCATAGTCATGGTAATCTTAAAATTAGCTTGAAAACCATCTTTTTCTAATAATGACAATACGTCGCCATAATTTGGTAAAATAGCTGAAGCGCCAACTACAATCTGTAATTCAACGTCATCTCGTTTTTTTAATTCTTCTAAAATTAATTTACTGCGCGCGTAATGAATTTTTGAAGTAATAATAAAACAAATTTTTCTTTTTTTTATCATATTATTCTAAAATATCTTTAGTAATTGGGTCATATTTATTTAAATTTTTTATAATCTTCTTTCCTAGAATATTTTCGTATTCCTCAGAAGGTAATCCACCAGCATGCGCTTGTGGTCGCATTGCATAAATCATTTCTTTTGTTATTTTAGTGCCTGCTTTAATATTTTGACCAATCATTAATGATTTTCTAAAAAATGGACGAAAAACTACTTCATCATTATTTAAAAATTTATCATCTTCGCCATAGTTACTTACTTCAACTTTATCTTTCCGCCTAATATTTTCAACCATTTTCTGAAATTCATTCGGCGTCATAGATACTTTATGGTCAGAACCCCATAAATCACGGTCAAATGAAAAATGTTTTTCAATTACTACTGCGCCCATATTTGTCGCGGCAATTGCTGAATCATAGCCAATTGAATGATCAGAAAAACCAATCGGCAAATTATATTTTGCTTGTAAAAATTCTATGGTTTTTAAATTTAACTCTTCTGTGGGACAGGGATATTTAGAAACACAATGCATTAATATAACATTATCAGTCTTTTTTGTCAAAAAATTAACTGACCTATCAACTTCTTTTAAAGTACTCATGCCAACTGAAATTATAATCGGTTTCTTAGTGCTAGCTAAATAATCTAGCATTACAAAATCTAAAATATCCCCTGATCCTACTTTCCATAATGGTAAATCTAATTCTTGTAATTTTATAACTGCTTTACGGCTCATTGGAGTAGAAAAAAATATTATATCTATATCATTACAATATTTTTTTATCTCTTGCCAAAATTCTAGTGGCGTAGCCCCTTCATTGCGTTTAACCCAATTATAACGGTCGCTACCAGAAAAGTGTGGCGAAGTTACCTTTATATTTAATTGTTCATCTTCTAATACATGAGTTTGAAATTTAACTGCATCAGCACCTGATTCTTTAGCAGTCTTTATTAATTCCTTAGCATTGATTAAATATTCTTCAATACTTTTTTCTTCTTTAGTTTGGATAAAATTTTTACCTATTTCTGCTATTACAAAAACTGGCTCTCCCTTACCAATCTTAATTTTAGAATTTAATATTTTAATTGACATTTTATTTATTTAAAAATTTTTTAATTTTCTATATACTTTTTTAAAAAAATTATAGACACCAAAAAATAACAACCACTTTCTTAAAATTGTTTTTATGGGATCTTTAATCTTTTCGTGATAAAATTTAATAAACCATCTGAATCTTTCTATTTTTCGTAAATATGTTATTGCATTCTTATAATCATTTACTATTTTTATATCTTTATTACTACACAATACTTTAAATAAACTTTTTATTCCCTCATCTCCAATAATTAGCTCCCATCCATTTTTTTATAAAAGATTAACGAGAGTTGTTAATGAAAAATGTGATACATGTGCATTTCGTAAAATTGACAATAAGGTCTTACCTTTTTTAATATTTTTTATTCCTGGCATAGCAATATATAATATTCCTTCTTCATTTATTATATTTTTTAATTTACATAATTCATTATTTGGTTTCAGTAAGTGTTCTATTACATGAGAATAAATAATAACGTCGGGTTTCCTGTCAAAAAAGATATCAAATATTGTTCCAAAAACTAAATCAAGTCCATATTTTTCTTTACCATACATCAAGTACTCCTCACCAAGATCAATGCCTTTTACAGTGCATCCTTTTTTACGAAAATATTGCAAAATGCCTCCAGCCCCACATCCAACTTCAAGAATAAATAACTCATGATCTTTTTTGTGCAAATTATTAGTTTTTTTTAAATAATTATATATAGCTTCTCCACGAAAAAACTGCGCTTTAAAAAAATTATCAATATTTTGATAAAATTTCTTATCATGAGTATCTTGATAATATGGTCGATCAAGTTTGTTATATTCATTATTGTAAAAAAGATTATAAGACTCTTGTGTCATTCGCGGATTTGTCTGAATAAAACCACATAATTTACAAATTACAACAGGAAAGTAAAATCCGTACATGTCCTTATGTGATAAAGACTCAAAATCTTCTTCGCCACAAATACAACATGGTGTTTTTTTAAACTTATAAACCCCCTTACTAACTTTTTTTTCAACACTCTTTTTCATTTCAAGTTGTGCTTGATTTAAATGTATTAATGGCTCTCTATTATTTTTATATCTATAATTCAGCATATTTTTATAAAGTATTTTCTATAGTTTTAATAATATACTTAGATCGAGCATAAACTGTATGTCCCTGTTTTACATCATTAGTCCATTTATTAGCTAAATTTTCCAGTTCAATTGGAGAGTTAAGATAATACTTTAGCTTACTTACAAATTCTCCTTTATTTATTAAGTGTGCCCGACCGTTTATAACTTCAATATCATACAAAATGCTATTTACTCCATCTCTTAAAGCTGGTCCAACAGTTTCCACATATGGTCGAGGAGCTACTAATGCTGTCTTATTAGCTAACCCAATTTCACAATGCCTATATGAATCCCAAACTCTTCCTGATGGAGAAATTGATATATTACTTCTGGAAATATACTCCCAATATTTTTTTCTAGTTGGAAAAGTTTTTCTTGTTTCATGTTCTAGAATTTTTAAATTTTTAAAATTTTTCTTAATAATATCAATACTTTCTCCCCTGTCTGGTTGGCATAAGTCTGTTCTTGATCTGCCACTATAAAAAATATCAATATCTTTTTCCATGATAAGTGTTTTAAATGAATCAGCTCTTACTGGCAAGGGCGATAATGGAAAAAGTATATCGCTTTTATGTCCAAGCGGAATATCTTTCTTAAAGTAAATATTAAAATCCTTACCCTTAACAAATCCTCTAAAACAATCTTTTTCAAAGCTAGTTGAGGTAAATATTTCATCATGATCATGAAAATCAATAAGTGCTATTGGAATTTCTCGTCGACGAGCTTCTTCAATAACTAACTTACCACGATTACCCGCCCGCGTTGAAACCAAAACAACATCAACTTCGTTTATAATATTATTTACTTCTTCCTTACTAATAAATACTGTTTGAGGAGCGCTAGTAAATGCAGGATAAGGACAATTATATGGTATTTTTTTTGAAAGCAAATATGGATGATATTTATCTAAAACAAAAACATTTTTTTCTCCAAGTATCTTAGGAATGTCGGAATAAAATAACATCTCTCCATCATAAACAAAATAACTAGGGTTTAACTTTAGTTTAATATTTCTAGCGATTTTCAATAAATTAATAATAGCACCATTTTTAATTGGCTGAATTGTCTTATTGGACGGAACAATTAAAATCTTCTTCACTTTCATATTTGTTACTTTAATTTTTATTAAGCATATTAATTAATTTTTTTACTATATTATCTACAGATTCTTTTACATTAACATCAGCTGTTTTTTCAAACTTATCATTTACAAAACCTTTAACAGTGACTTGTTCTACAACTCCTAAATATTTTATAATTTTTTCTTGATCTGGGATGTAACCACTGGCTATTTTCTCTAAGGCTTGTTTACATGAATTCATGTCATTAATTTTTAAAACTCCTTCACAATCCATAAACCAAGTATAACCAAAAACTAAGGTTGGTTTTGATCGTAAAATTGATTCAAAAGCAGCTGTGCCTGTAATTGTCGCAACTGCCTGCGACTTACTGGTTAAATCAAAAGTTGATACTCTGGGGGAAACTAAATAAACATTTTTTATATCAGCAATTTGTTTATAATAGTTATAATATCTACCTATGTGCCCCATGGGTCTAGCCCATTGCATTTCATTTTCTTTTACATAAATTATCCAATCTTTAGGCAAAAAAGAAGATAAATTATCTATCATCACCATTTGATCATCATAAATACCTCCTGTAGGGCTAGTGGACATTTCAGGCTGATAATGAAGTGGCACATAAATATATTTTTGAGAAAAGTTAACCTCAGATTGCAATTCTTCGTAATTTTTTTTTAACCTTTTCATTTCCTTATTTTTCCAATACTGTTTTATTTTTAATTGAAAATTGTAACGATAAATCTTCTCACCAATACCAAAAATCATTCGTTTACTAAATAAATACTCAAAATACAATTTAACAGTTTTAAATAAAGTAAAACTTTTTATATTTTTAGTTACAGCACTTAGCGATGGCGTTACCTTACTTCTCTTAGCGGCTGCTAACACTGACGATTTTGTTTGATAAAATGGAGTTGAATCTATCATTGGATTGATTTGTTCATAATACAAACTTTTCATTTGATCGCTTAAATCATCTATGGTAAAATCACTATCTTGTACTTTTTTATATGCTTCTCGTAATTCTGTATAGTCTTTATAATCATTTGTAAATATTAATCTTTCTGGGTTAAGACCATTAGCTTTTTTATAAATAATTATTTTTATATTTAAAATTTTAGCTACAGAATAAATTACAAAATTAAAAGCAGTATGCGGAGTGTCAGTGCCAAAAATAATAAAATCTGGCTTCATTTTTTTTAAAACTCCACTCCAATATTTTACATACTCAAAGTACTGATGTTTTATTTGTCTTAATGTAAGTTCCTTTCTATCTTCAAATCTATCAGCCATCATCCAAAACAATGATTCACATTCCAATAACTTATCAGTAATAACTCTATCTACTGGTAAGAAATTATCAGTGTCTATCTCCTCGGGCGCAACCGCACGCAAAATATCGTCATCAAGGGCATGATGAAATATTGTATTGGAAAAATCATTTTTATTTTTTAAGATTTCTTCGAAATAATGACCATGACCTATCCAGTATAATATTTCAACTGAATTATCTTTTAATTTTTTAGCTACTTCAGTATTTATTTTATTACTATAACTAACTAAAAAAACTTTTATTTTATTTTTCATACTTTAATTTAACTCGCTTAACGATAATATAACATTCGCAATGCGATTAGCAGAGTTCCCGTCAGCTTTATAACATAATTTATCTACGGTATTTTTTCTTTCAATTTCTAAAATTTTTGGATTCTCTAAATATGACTTAATCCATTTCATCACTTCACTTCCGTTATTGACTAAAACAGTAGATTTTTCCGCCAAAACTGCATTATAATGAAAACAGTTATATAATTCTTTCATAGGAATAATTGGAAAATCAGTATTTAAGTTATAACTTTCAGGTAAATCGTAAGCAATATTAATTACTGGCTTATCAAATGTAAAAACATCTAAAACAAAGGTAGTCATGAAAGTAACAACTACGTCAGATGCGTTTATAACTTCTGCCAACCATTCCATATCTTTTGCAGTTGGATCCCATCTATCGCTGAACATATTAGTAACTCTTATGTTTTCATCATCAATGTAAATATTTTTATTTGCCTTAAAGCGATGATATAATTTTTGATTAATATTACTAAAATGTGGTCTTAATATTAAATTATATTTATCTAAAATATTATGATTATTAATTAAATCATCAAGATAAACTTCATCCCAATGTGTCCACAAACCTTCTGATGCATACAAAATAATTGGTTTATGAGGATCTAAATTTGTCTGCTGACAAAATTCATCTTTAGTTAAATAATTATTTTTATTTTTATAAACATCAAACTGGGGCATACCACAAACATAAATATTTTCTTTTTTAACTAATTGCTCTTTAGCAACCCAATCTTTCATTAAATTATTATTTAAAATAATTTTATCAGCAATTACTCTATAAAATAATCTCCCAACCGTATCCCAGCTTTTAGGAGTACTTACTGATGTTACACCAAATTTTTTGGCAGCTTTTATTAAAATCGGATCAATTTTTGAATAAAGCGAAGAACAAAAAAGTAACTCTGGTTTATATTTTTCAAATAAATAATCATAATCTTTATCTTGGAAAAAATTTCTTTCTAACCATCTAACAAAATACTTTAAAATCTTAATTTTACTTATAAACGAAAATACTATGTGCTTTAACCAAAAAACTAAAGGAGAATTTGGTCGTTTATTAGCGCCTCCAAATTTTATTTTTCTATGCTCTGTTTCAGTATAAATTAATCCATTAAATAGAATATATAAAAAATTTCTAAATTTACCGTAACTCCTAGTTTTTACACTTTCTATTACTATATTTTGATTATCAAACTCCTTTTTAAAGTAGTCATGTATCGCGACTGGTAAAATAATTACAACTTTAAAATCTTTTTCTTCACAAATCTCTTTTAAAATACCTGTCCTTAATATATTTCTAGCTAACGTTCCCCTGCTAATACTAATAAAAATTGTTTTTTGTTTATCTGCCATATTAATTATTTTAATTATTTTTTTCTAATACAAACGCAACTTTACGATGTCCAAAACCACCTAGATTAAAAGGTGTGAAAATTTCCTCTAGATTATTATCATTTCTTAACTCTCTATTTTCTTTAGTGTCTGTTTTTAAAACTATATTATCTATTAATTTAAATCCAGCATCTTTAAAATATTTATCCCATTCAAAAAATCTCCATTCATGTTCACCATTATCTTTGCGAGTTAATGTCATATTTTCGTCTAAATAATTTTTTCGTAAATATTCTTTACCATAAACAATGCCATGCATCCGATCAATTTCTGAGTTAGGTGTATTATTATTATGAGCTCTATCTACAATTATCAACCTTCCCTTAAGTTTTAGCACTCGCCTACATTCTGTTAAAGTTTTAACCGGATCATGGGAATGATGAATAGAATCCCAAGAAATTGCAAAATCTAAACTGTTATCAGCTAATTCTAAATTATCAAAATCCCCCACTACTGAAATTACTTTATCTGTTCTTTCTTTTAATATTTTTTCTTTCATTACTGGTTGACATAATTTTACTAAATCTTCAGTATATTCAACACAATAAATTTTATCTACCTTATTTTTTTTAGCTATCAAAGATGACATGCATCCTATCCCACCGCCTAAATCAATACCAACCCCTTGAAGCGATTCCCACGATGAAGGAATTATTTTAAAAACCCTTTCTGCATCTTGAGGAGCAATAAAAACATATTGGATAGCAATTTCCTCAAAATCTTTTTGATATAACTCTTGAGCTAAAGTTCGACCGACTAAAAATTCATACTCATTAGCTGGTGCTTGAATTTTTCTCCATATTTTATAGTTATTATTTTCCATAATATTAAATTAATCAATTGACATTTGTTTAGTGGCTTCAGCTAAATCTTCTTCATCATGAATATCAATTGCTTTATCAACTATTAAAATCTCTGGCTCTGGATTCATTGAATCGCTATATTCTTCTAACCTTTTTTTAGTTAGCGCCCAAACAGATCCATAAACTCTATTTACATCTTGATATCCTTTTATCGGATATGCTGTCATAAATTCACTATATCTATGATTTTCCATCAATTCTTTTGCTCTTTTAATTATTTTAATATCAATTGTAGGAGAATCAGCCTTAACAGTAACAATAATATCCGGATTATCCATATATTTAAACGCGTGTTGATATACTGGAATATTTACAACGTCACCTTTGCACAGCTCTTCAGGACGCTTAATGGGAATTGCCCCTAGCTTTTCTGACTCTGCTAATATAAAATCATAATCAGAACTAATATAGACCTCATCAAAAATTTTTAAACATTTTTCTAGATTCCAAACAAACATTGGTTTACCACAAAAATCTCGCCAATTTTTATTAATTAAGCGACTACTATCTTTTTTTGCAATTATTAATCCCACTGTTTTCATGTTATTATTTTTACTAAATTAACTTTTATTTTAAATTATTTCTTCTACCATTCCATAGCAAGGACGAATAGATAAGTGGCGATGAATATTAAATCCATTTTTATTAATTTTTTTCGGATCATTATACCTACCTACATAAATTCGGTCTCCATTTTTATCCTTATCCGAGCACCAAATAAAATCATACTTCCATAAAGTATGTTTATTATTTAAAAAATAATAAGCGAAAAAAGTATAAGCGGTTAAAATAGTTGAAGGCATTTTTTTATTTTTGTTTAATTTAGCTTCTAACATTTTTGGATCTTGTCCACGGGTACTTTTCACAACTTTTTTAGCTACTAAATACCATTTAAATTTTAAAGTAGTTTTATCAGCAAACTTTTCTTTCAAATACCAATCTTGATTATAAAAACAAGGCTCTAGTTTTTTTGGATCCCAGCCAAAATAAGAACGCATTTTATTTAATGTTAATGCTTTTCCATCTTTAGCCATCGGCGTACCTAAAATTAAAATATAATCCTTACTTAATTTTTTTAGTTTCTTTTCTGTAAATTTAATTTTAGGAATTGTTTTTTTTATTTTAGTCGAATTAATAATTCCTAATTTAAAACTAATCTTATCAAGCTCTTCTAAGCCGATAAAATTTTTGCCCATTATTTTTTTTGCTTGCTGTATATCCATATTATTTTTGTTTTTCTTTCCATTGTTGATAATTAATCGCTTCTTTTATATCAGGTAACTTATATTTTTTAATTTTAACAAATTCATCTTCTAATATTTCTAATCTAGTCATATCTTGCCAGGAAGTTTTTTTAAACCACAGTAATTCCCTGACTGGAGCATTAAATATTTGAATTTTTAATTTTGTCTCTTTCATTGCTTTTAAAAAAGTCAGATATGCTCTTGGTTGATGAAAGTTAGATGCCACTAATATGATTCTTTTCCACTTATTTTTTTTAGCCAACTTCATTACTTCTAAACCTTGTTCATAAGTATGTTGTGATTTTTCTTCAATTATAATTTTACTTTTAGATACTCCCTTTTTCACGATTTTTTTTGCCAATTCGCTAGCCGGAATTGTAAAAGGTCGCGCGCCAGTAAATCCACCGGAAATTACAATTTTTTTTGCTAAACCAGCTTTAAAAATCTCTATTGTTTTATTAATTCTGCCATAACCATCTCCTTCTAATAAAATAACTGCGTCTGATTTTTTAAGACAGTCATTATTAATAATAGCCATTAATTTAATTTTTTCTAATTCTTTTTGCGTCATAAAGTTGTAAATAAAAAATCAGGTGTTATGTGTTAAATGTCAAATGTATCATACAAGGTCTTCCCAATAAATTGCCTCTCTAGCATTAATATCGCCTTTAGCAATACGACCGGCAACTATATTTTTATATTTAGGGGCAATGCCGACTGCTGGTCGTAATTCAATAATATCATCAGCTTTAATTACCTCCCCTTTATTAATATTTCTTTTCACATGCAATGAACGGCGTTGCACAATTACAGTTTCAAATTCTTCAGCCACAACTTCTTTGCGCGTACTACCCATAGCTTTTTCCAACATTCTAACTCGCTCTACCATTTGCTTAAATGCTTGCGGTTCCATAGAATGAGGATGATCTGGCCCAGCATCCTGATTACTTAAAGTAAAATGTTTTTCAATTACTTTACCGCCCAAAGCTACTGATCCTAACACCACTACATCGCCAGGAGTATGATCAGAATAACCAGTCATAATATTAAAAGCAGTCTGGTAAGTTTTTAAAACATTAATATTAGCGCTTTCAATTTTAGAAGGATAGTTAGTTATACATTGCAATAAAATCAAATCTTTATTACCAGTATTTTCAATTACTTTAATAGCTTCATCAATTTCTGCCATAGTAGCGTCGCCAGTTGATAAAATCATCGGTTTATTTTTCTTAGCAATATATTCCAACATTTCATGCCAAGTAATTTCTCCAGAACCTATCTTAAAAAAATTAATTCCTAAATCATCTAATAAATCCACTGCATTAAAATCATAAGGAGATGATGTAAATGCTACACCTATTTGTTGACAATAATTTATTAATTCCTCATGCCACTCTCGGGGAAATTCTGCTTCTTTAAAAATTTCTTCAATTGGTCTATTCCAGCTACCATGAATTCCTTGTAACTGCATTTTAGCAAAACTTGGACCAGAAACAATCTTGTCAGCTAAAAAGCTTTGAAATTTTACTACATCAGCGCCTGCGTCTTTAGCGGCTAAAGCTAATCTCTTAGCTTTATCTAAATCGCCGTCAAAATTAGCGCCAATATCAGCAATAAAATAAGTTGGTTGATCCTCCCCGACCAGCTGTGAGCCAATTTTAATCACCGCTGGAAAATTTTTGTTTTGCATATTTTGTTTTTTAAAATTTTATTTATTTAAAAAATATTTTGCTCTCAACTGTAAATGTTTATTATTCTCATTACTAACCCACTGTTCCATGGTTTCTTTTTTAATAAAATCTGTTAAGCCTAATAATAGGCAAGTCTGTTCATCTAACTTGTCACTTAAGCCATATTTCTTTAATAACTTCTCTAACACATCCCGAAGTGTTTGAGTTCTTTTTAATCCTTCAGGTGTTATTTCATTAAAAACTTCTAAAGTAGTGGCAAATGATAAATGATTATATAAAATACCTATTAATGATTTTTCTTCCTCCTCACTTAAATTAAAATCTTGCATATATTTATAATAAAAAATTATATTATAGTTAATCCCCCATCTAGTGGGATCACAGTGCCGGTTATATAACTTGATGCATCTGATGCTAAAAAAACGGTAATTCCTTTTAAATCATCATGATAAGCCATTCGACCCATTGGCACTTTCTTAATATATCTACTTAAAAATGGTTCTGGTTGATTATTAAAAAGTCCACCTGGGGCGATACAATTTACTCTCACTTTATCTTTGGCAAAAAATGAAGCCAAATATTTGGAAAACATTTGCATACCACCTTTAGTATATGGATAATCAGGTTCAGTCTGGTGGATGTCGATTCCTTCGTATAAATGTCTATCCGGGGCTACTAATCCGTAAATTGAACTCACATTTATTATAGATCCAAAACCTTGTTCTTGCATGGCCTTGCCAAATACTCGACAAGTTAAAAATAATCCTCGTGCGTTTACTGCCATAGAACGATCCCAGTTTTCTACTGTATCTTCAAAGTAACGTTCTTTCATTGGTCGTTCCACGCCACAATTTATTAAAATATCCGGAATTTTAAATCTAGCTTTAATTTCATTAAAACATTTTTTAACACTATTTTCATCTGATTGATCCATCTGAAATCCTTGAGCAGATAAACCTTGCTCTTGTAATTTTTGTGTTGCTGTCTGATAATTATCTTTATTTGTTGAAACAACACAAACATCAGCTCCAGCCTCAGCTAGCGCTTCACTCATAGGAAAACCAATTTTTCCCGCTCCTCCTATTATTACTGCACATCTTCCTTTTAAAGAAAATAATTCATTAATATTCATAAATAATCTATTTATATGGTTCTAAATTTATCGGCGAAATCTTCATACCATTCATTTTCTTGGAAATATCTCCAGCTAAAACCACCTTGGCAATGTCTATCATTTCTTCATAAGGAATTGTTTTTTCTCCAGTGGCGACCATTTTAACAAATACTTTCAACATTTCGCGAAAACTATAGAAAAAATCTTCAAACGGTACACTTAATTCTGGATCAACCGAAGAATAAGTTTTAAACTGAATTGGCAATTGAACATCAGGAATAAATTCTAAGATAATATTTAAGCCTGATTTGTAATGAATCTGTACAATATCATGTTCAGAGCTATTACTTAAAGAACGCACCCAATCAATATCCAATCCCCATAAAGGAACGATGCCTTCAAATAAATGATGTCCGTATCTCATCCAACTCACTCGACTAATACCTTGAATTGTTTTTATTTTATCTAATTGTAATTTTTCTTTGGCACGAGCTACATCGCGAGTAAATCGCATCGGCGAACCAGCCATTAAAGGATAATCCGGTCCTGTCAGTTTCATAAACTCATCCAGTTCATCTTTAGTAGCCACTAATTGCTTATCAATAAAAATAGGCATTTTAGCTTTTAAAAATGGTTTAGCCATTTCTAGATGATTCCATGGATCATCGCGAGCTAAAATTACTGCATCCACCTTACCAATTAACTCCTTATAATCATCAACTATATTATCAATTAAAGATACCTTTGCCACATCTTCAGAAAGTTTTTTATCTTGTGTCCAAATATGGGTAACTTTTGCTCCGTCAATAAAATTTTTATTGCCATGGTCACGAGGTAAATATTCTTTAATTAATGCAAAGGGACATCTTTTTTCTAACTCAACTGGATCATAACCATTAAAAATAGCCGAGTATGAAAACGGATGACCATTACCCTCATTTAAACCTATTATTCCTAACTTCAACATATTTTTTATTATTCCATTATTTGTGTTTTAATTAAGGATCTTAAATCTTCAACTGAAAGCCATTCCTTGTTTGTATCACTACTATATTTAAATCCTTGTCTGCACTTTGCTCCATTAAATTCTTTTAAATAGTCCTCTTCTAACCATTTTTTTCGAGAAGGCATTACAACAAAATGATTTTCAAACTCCAAAGCTGACAAGGAGTCAGTCTCTGTAATCATGTCTTCGTGTAATTTTTCTCCTGGTCGAATGCCAACAACCTCCTGTTTGCAAGTAGGCCCAACCGCTTCAGCTAAATCTGTTATTTTATAACTAGGAATCTTCGGTACGAAAATCTCTCCTCCCCACATATGCTCAAGCGCAAAAAGGACAAGACTAACTCCTTGATTAAGGGTTATATTAAAACGAGTCATTCTTGGGTCAGTGATGGGCAAAACATTAGTTTTACTCTTTTCCAGAAAGAAAGGAATTACACTACCTCTACTACCCATCACATTGCCATAACGCACCACGGAAAATTTTATATCTCTTCCTCCTTTAAAATTACTAGCAGCTACAAAAAGTTTGTCTGAACATAATTTTGAAGCACCATATAAATTTATTGGGGCAGCTGCTTTATCTGTACTTAAAGCGACAACCTTTTTTACTCCTGCTTCTATGGAAGCATCAATAACATTTTGCGCGCCTAATACATTTGTTTTTATACATTCAAATGGATTATATTCAGCTGTGGGAACTTGTTTTAAAGCAGCGGTGTGAATAACGATATCTATTCCCTCCATTGCCCGAAGTAAACGACTATAGTCTCTAACATCGCCAATAAAATAACGCATTTTAGTATCTTTGTCATATTCTCCTCCTGGATATTTTTTTGCCATTTCAAACTGTTTCAATTCATCACGAGAATAAACCACTACTCTACTAATTTCTGGGTATTTTTGATGAATAACTTCTACTAATTTTTTACCTAACGATCCTGTTCCTCCTGTAATTAAGATTGATTTTCCTGTTAACATATTTTTTATTTTTATTTTCTAATATTATAAACTTTATAAAAATAAGATTTTTTGTCATTTAATAATTTTTTAGCATCACCCTGTTCAACAATTTGACCATTTTCTAATACTAACAATTTATCAGAATTAATGACTGTTGATAGTCTATGAGCAATTACTAAAACAGTTATCTTACCTTTTAAATTTTCTATTACTTTTTGAATTTTAACTTCTGACTCATTATCTAAAGCGCTAGTAGCCTCATCCATAATTAAAATTTTTGGTTTTCTAGCTAAAATACGAGCAATAACAATTCTCTGTCTTTGTCCCATTGAAAGCTGAATTCCTCGTTCGCCAATGACAGTATTAAGTTTATCTGGGCAACTTTGAATAAAGCTGTAAATATTAGCCATCTTAGCTGCTTTTTCAACATCTTCATTACTGATAGAGTTATCGTAAAATTTAATATTATTAACAATACTATCATTAACTAAAAACATATCTTGGGACACATAACCAATATTTTTTCTCCAGTGTTTTAAATTAATTTGAGAAATATCTTTACCGTCTAATAATATTTTACCTTTAGTAGGTTCAAATAATCTTAAAATTAAATCTACAATAGTTGTTTTTCCTGAGCCAGATGAACCAATCAGACCAATCATTTCTCCTTTTTTAATAAAAAAATTTATTTTGTTAAGAATATTTTTTTGTTTATGATTGTAGACAAATTCAACATTTTCAAATTCTAATTTATTATTAAAATTAAATTGACCTGAATTTTGATTTTTTTCTTTATTATCTAAAGCTGTCTTTTCGTAATCCAACACACTTTTCAAATAAGGAACAGTTTCACTAATGCGATGAAGGCTGGTTTGAATTTGTTGAATATATTGAAAAATTCTTTCAATTAAATAAATAATAGCTATCAATGTAGCAAAATTAAAATTAGACGTTTTATAAGAAATGGCAAATACCACGCAAATAAATATCAAACTAATGGGTTGTAAAAGTGATCGAGATATATTTAACAATAAATACACTTGAATATGTAATTTTTTAAGATAATAAAAATAATCTTTTCCTTTGGTAATAATTTTATCATTAAGATGCATCGCCTTTACAGCTTTCATTCCTAATATATTTTCACTAACAAAATGAGTAACTTCTTTGTTAAGCTTAACTGATTTAGCAGCTGCCCCTCTAGTTTTATACATTAATGGTTTAAATAATAAAAATATTATTGCTCCCAATACTAAGGTCATTAAAGTCACATTTAAAGAAATATTAATAGCGACTATTACATAAATTAATAAACTAGTTGCCATCATTATCATACCACTCAATCTCTCAAACATAGTAGTGCTACGTCTAACATCTACCATTAATATAGTCTCCAAGTGCCCTAACTTTTGCTTTAATAAATAAGGCCAACTAGCATTTAAAGTTGCTTTAAATAAAGAATTTCTAGTTTGAGCTTCATAGTCTGAAGTAATTTTTACCTTAATATGACTAAAAATAACTAATAAAATTGCCTTAACAATAAATAATAAACAAATGAAAATTAATAAGTATTTTAAGTTAAAACTGACATTGAAATATAAAAAAATATTTTCAATGTATCCTGATATTTTATCAGTTGGTCCTTGATCATCTTTCATGACAAAAGAAAATAAAGGTATTAAAGCATTAATACCAATTCCCTCTAATAAACCACCAATAAATCCTAATATTGTTAATACAATAATCTGCGGTTTATATCTACCATAAGCCTGCTTAGATAATTTGATAATTGTTAAAATTCTATTATCTTTCATTTTTATTTAATTTAAAAAATAATTAATCATTTTTAATAATTTCATATTTAAAATTATTTTTAATGTAATCTTTGATTATTAAAAAATTGTATTCTAAAATTTCAAACCAATCATCTACATATTCTCTTCCTAAACCAATACGAGGTATTCGTCCTCGGCTACTCATTCTTTTTTTTCTAATATTACTATCTGCTTCTATAATTAAAATTTTATAATGAGAATTAAAATACTTTGAAATCCAATTTAAATCATCTAAAGTAATTTTTCGTTCATAAATAGTTAAAAAAAATTGAAAAAATCCAGGGTCAACTAAACCAATTTTAGTTAAACGTGCTTTTTGCTCTAAAGCAATAATTTCTGGCAATAAATTTTTGAATTTATGTTTTAATAAAAATTTATTACTCTTATTTTCACGAATTAATATTATTAACAATTTACCTAAAATTAACGGGTGTAAAATCGTAAATAGCATTATTAAAAAATATCTTTCCCAAAAATTATTTATTTCTGCTAACTTTGCTTTTTTCGTTTTATCCATCTGAGCAGACAAATAAGTTTTGCCAGCTCCTGGTAAACCAAATAATTCAATAATCATATATTAACTGTTATCTTTTTCTACTAAGTAATCACCAATTACTAAAGCATCAAGGCCTGTAGCGAAAAAACAACGCACAGCATCTTTAGGCGTACAAATAATTGGCTCCCCTTGATCATTAAAGGAGGTATTTAAAACTATCGGGTATCCACCCATTTTTTCCATTTCTTTAAGTAAGGCGTGATATCTCCCATTCTGACTTTTATTTACTGTCTGTATTCTACTACTGCCGTCAACATGAGTAATTGCTGGAAAAGTACTTCTGTATTCTTTTTTAACAAAAAAAGTATGAAGCATGAAAGGACTGGCAACAGCTTTGTCTACGCCCCAAAAATACTGAGATGCATTTTCCTCTGTAACTGAAGGAGCAAATGGTCGCCAAGATTCTCGATGTTTAACGTATTTATTTATTTTGTCATTTATACCTTCAATTGTTGGATCAGCTAAAATTGATCTATTACCTAGCGCTCGTGGTCCTATTTCCATTCTACCTTGAAACCAAGCTACCATTTTTCCTTGTTTCATTAACTGAGCTGTTTTAGCTATTACATTAGATTCAAGACTATATTTTATTTTCGCCCCTTTCAAAACACTTTCTATTTCTTCATTACTAAATTCAGGTCCCCAATATGCATGATTTAATTTAAAATTAGTCGCTTGATCAAATTTAGCAGAAGCTTCAAGAGCTGCTCCTAAAGGAATACCGCCATCATGAGCAGCTGGTTGAATAAAAATATTATCACAAAAATCTTGCTTTAAAATTTCACTATTAGTATTACAATTTAAAGTAACTCCACCTGCTAAACAAAAATTCTTTATTTTACTATATTCATATGCCTCTTTAGCTAAGTTAACTATTGACTGCTCCAATGCCTTTTGTAAGCTAGCTGCTAAATTTTTATGATCCTCATTTAATACTTCTTTATTATTTTTTCTTTGTAAATTTTTATATAATTTTAAAATATTACGACGATCAACCTTATAATCTTTGTGAGTTTTGATGTTTAAAATATTTTTAAAATCATAAGTCGGTTTACCATAACTAGCCAAACCCATAGTCTTACCTTCAGCATTGACTCCTAAATTTAATAAGCTAGTAATACTAGTATAGATTAAACCTAATGATTGCCATTTTCCTTTACTAAAAATACTACTTAAAGGTATGTCCCAAATTTTTTTTAATTTTCCGTTCTTACCAACAAAAAAAGCAAAACTTTCAGTTTCCCCTGACCCATCAATTGTTAAAACATTAGCTTCATCAAAACCAGAACATCTATAAGCACTAGCAGCATGAGCTAAATGATGATCAATAAAAACAATTTTTGCTTTTGTTTGTGATTTCATTTGCTTTTTGTAATACCAAAAAACTCCTATATTAAAAAGATTACGTAATAAACTTTGCCAATAGAAATTTGGCCTTTTTAAAAAAGCATAAGGGTTGTAAGCGATAGCAATATAATCTAAATCTTCCATTTTAATACCACCACTATTTAAACAATATTCAATTGATTTACGAGGATAACCTCTGTAATGACGGACTCTATTAAATCTCTCTTCCTCAGAAGAAGCTATTAATTTTCCATCTATTACTAAGGCCACGCCACTATCATGCATCCATGATAACATTCCTGGCACTTGATTTATTCCTAAGATATTCATAAACTTCAAATTTATATATTATTTAATAAATTCTAATATTTTTTCTACTCTTTTTTTCCAACTATATTTTTTTACTTCTTGTAGTGCTTGAATAGCTAATTTTTTTCCTAATTCTTTATTATTAATAATTTTATTTATTTTTTCACTTAAATCCTGTTTATCATCAGGATTACATAACAAAGAATTTTGCTGATCTTGCAAATAAACAGAAAAACTTTTTAAATTACTAGCTGTAATTGGCACACCTGAAGCCATATATTCAAATAATTTTATCGGCGTTGTATATTTTGCCGAACGCTCTTCTTTGGCAGTGTTTGGTAAAACTAAGACATCAGCTGACTTAATATATTTTATTATTTCTTCATGAGAAACAAATTCATGCAAATAAGCATTTTTTAATCCATGTTCATTAATATATTTTTTAATTTTATCTTGATCTTGTTTAATACCGCCGATTAAAACAACTTTTCCTTTAATAGTGGGTGCTGCATCTAGTAAGGTATAAATACCCTTCCATTTATAAAAATGACCTACATACAAAATAATTTTATCTTCTTTATTAAAATTAAATTCTTTCTGCCAAACATCCCTATCTTTTTTAACTTGTTGAAATTCCTCTAAATCAACTCCTTGGGATGTAAAAATATAACTATTTTCTTTAATATTAAAATTATTATACAAATCAATTAAATTATGAGCTACTATTACTTTCTTTTTAATTTTTTTTATAAAAATTTTATATAGCCAACGAAATCTTTTTTTTGGCTCATGATCTTCAAATATTACATTTTTTTTAAATAATGATAGAAAAAAACAAATTGTAATTTCTCGTGAATAAATTATTTCAACTGATGATTGTAGAGCATAAAAAAATGCTCCTATGCCAAAACTGATCCGTTGTAAAGAAAAATATATATTATGTAAGTAATTTTCCAACCAACCAAAATAATTATTTATATATTTTATATTTATGCTTGTTTTTAAATTATAATATTTAACAATATCATCTTTAATATGATTTTTTCTGCGTGGCAACAATAATTCAACTTCTATTTCTTTTAGTTGAAATGCTTCTATGGTTTTAATAATTTGCAATCCATGCGCCTTCTCAGTCGGTATTCGTGAATTAGCAATATATAATATTCTCATATAATTCGTGGAATTCGCATAATTGCACGTCAGTTTAGATACGTACAGCGGATTCGTATTAATGGTTCGTTATCGGTTTAAAACCGTACAACCTGACTTCAACTTACCATTTATTAATAACATCAACTACTTTGTCTTTTACCTTCATATAAGCTCTACCTGATTGATGTTCTAATTCTGGGGAAATTATTCTTAATATCTCCTTGCCTAAAATACGATATTGACCACCTACCTTATTTGCTCTAATAAGACCTTTTTTTAACATCCTTTTGATGGTGCTTTCGCTAATTTTAAGCAAATTTCTAGCTTCTTCAGTAGTATATACTGCATTTTCTTTAATTTCTTCAGACATATGTGGATAGTTAATATTATATATTTATTTTACCAAAAGTGTCAAAAAGTGTCAAAAGGTGTCAAACAAAAAATGTGTTAATAACTAACACATTTTTATTACGACATATTTACTGTCTGCTATCAAAAAAACTCCTGATTTTTTTACAAACATATTTTACCTCTTTCTCACTTAATTCTGGATAAATTGGCAAGGATAAAATTTCTTTCACTACTCTTTCAGCTTGCGGACATTTTCCTTTACTAAAAGGCTTAATTGCTAATTGATTATACAAAACCTTTGGAAAATGAACCTGCGTTCCAATCCCTTGTTGAGCTAAATATTTTTGTAATTTATCTTGTTTTTTTGTTCTAATAACATACAAATGCCAAACATGATCTGTTTTATTTTCAAATTGCGGTAAAATCAAATCTAAATCTTGTAATTCTTGTTGATATATTTTACTAATTTGTTGACGCTGACCATTCCATTTTTTTAAGTATTTTAATTTTACTCTTAAAATTCCCGCTTGCATTTCATCTAAACGACTATTTAGTCCCATGTGTTTGTGTTCGTAACGACCAATTTGCCCATAATCTCGCAAAGATTTAATCTTATCAGCTAAATTTTTACTATTAGTAGTAATTGCTCCCCCATCACCAAACGCTCCTAAATTTTTTGAAGGATAAAAACTAAACGCTCCACAATCTCCCCAGTTACCAGCTTGCTTATTATTTAAACTAGCTCCATGCGCTTGGCAAGCATCTTCTATTATTTTTAAATTATATTTTTTAGCAATTTTTATTATCGCTGACATGTCTGCCATTTGTCCATACAAATGAACTGGCAAAATCGCTTTTGTCCTTTTGGTAATCGCCCGCTCAATTTTGGTAGCGTCAATATTAAAACTAACAGGATCAATATCCACAAATACTGGCTTAGCGCCAACTTGAATTATAGCCAAACTAGTGGCAGCTGCTGATAAGGGTGTGGTAATGACTTCATCACCTTTTTTAATATCTAAAGCCATTAAAGAGAGTTGTAAAGCCTCCATGCCATTAGCTACGCCTACACAGTATTTAACACCACAATATTTAGCAAATTCTTTTTCAAACTTCCCCACTTGTTCGCCTAAAATAAACCAACCGCTGTCTAACACGCGCTTAATTGCTTTATCAATTTCTGATTTAATTGATAAATATTGTTTTTTTAGGTTGCCGAAAGGTATTGTTTTCATGTTTTTATACTATACTAAAATGAGAATAATTGCCAGAAAATAAAAAATGGGCGACTCGATCTCTCAAGTTGCCCAAATTACTTCTTTTTTTTAGGGTTCTACCCCTTTGTGCGTTTTATCAATCTGCCCTCATTTTTCGGCATTTGTGTTTGGGGGTCAAATTCAGAGACTCTTATATTTATTTCCATATGATCCGCAAAAGCTTGTATGCTTTCATCGGAAACACCATGAAATCCGCCATCCTTCCTCTCTAAATAAAGAATGCTCATTTCTTCTTTAGTTAAGACATCCCTAACGAAGTTCCGTCCTTTAATGAAGTCTCCGGAAGAGTCAGGGTGTCTTCTCAAACAAAGACTGAACTCTTTTTTACTCCCCACCTCTTCTAATATAATATTTCTTTTCAATCCTTTATATCTGTTTGACCTCCAACCATAAGTATCTCGAGCGCTCAGATTTAGAATTAAATCCAAAGTCTCTTTATGATGTTTAATAACAGAAGAGGTGTCTTCGAAATTAATACTTCCCACAAAATTAAAAGCGAAAAATTTCCACTCCCCAAATAACTGCTTAAGTACATTTTCTGGTTCTATACCGTTAAATGTAAAAACAAACAGTTGGGTTGTACAATCGATTTCGCCACGTTCAAGCTCTGAATGAACTTCAAAGCCATAATCATCAAGATTATCAAGGCTTAGCTTGCCTTGCTCGCCAAAAATTTCCATAGAAAGCCGGTCTAATGTTTCTTCGACTGTTTCCTTTCTAAGCCTAGATACACCTGGAATCTGGTATTGATCTTTCCATCCTTGTTCTCCTGATTGATTTCGTTTTTTTAAAAATACACCCCTTCCCTTTAAATATACCACAATCTCAATACAGAAGTCCTTGCCGGCGATAGCAAGTACTGACGTAAATACCTCTCTTGGAACCCAACCGTTATTAGATTCGCGGTGAACATTTAACTTGCCGGCTAAAACTTTAAAAACCGACTCCAGATTTTCCAAGGGAAAAAACCCAAGGATCGATGATATAATTCGAACGAACAATTTCATGATCATTCCTCCTATATTTTTCGCCGGAGCGATAATGACTTGATTTTTAATATTATAATAAAGTATTAAAAAAGTCAAGTTATATTAAATATTTATCTAAATATTTTTTGTAATATTCAACAGTTTTAGTTAAGCCACTTTCTAAAGAAGTTTTTGGCTCCCAACCTAACTCATTTTTTATTTTAGAAAAATTCGAGTAGTAATCGCCGATATCAATTTTTTTCTTTTCGTCTGGCCAAGGAATTAGGCTATGTTCACCCTTGCCAGAAATTTTAATTAATAATTCAACCAAATCTTTCAAACTAATTACTTCATCATGACCTAAATTATAAATTTTGCCATTAGCTTCTTCAGAAGCTCCAGCTAAAAGTAAAGCATCGCAAACATCGTCAACATAGTTCAAATCACGCCTTTGCAAGCCATCGCCATAAATTTGAATTTTATTACCCTCAACCACCTGACGAATAAACCAACCAATAAATCCTTGTTGATTGTGCTTAACTAATTGGCGCGGACCATAAACATTAGTCATGCGCAAAGAAACTGAACGAATGCCATAAACATTATTATATAAAATATGATACCACTCACCAGCGTTAATATTAATACCGTTAACATCAGTCGGCTGAATCGGATGCTTTTCATCAACTGGTAAATATTGTGGCTTGCCGTAAATCTGGCGTGAAGATGGATAAATTATTTTTATATCAGGATTATGTTGACGACAAGATTCTAAAATGGATACTTGGCTAGTGATATTAATTTCCAAATCTGTAAATGGATCCTTCATGCTATCAATATGCGATACTTGTCCGGCCATATTAAAAAGATAATCCTTATTTTTAATTAAATGATTAATACTATGACGATCGCGAATGTCGCCAACATTTATTTTAATTTTATCCTTAATATCTTCTACATTAAATAAATTACCACCATACGCCCAAATTAAAGAATCAATAATAGTCACTTCTGCGCCAAGTTCAACTAAATGGCGCGCTAAATTAGAGCCGATAAAACCAAGTCCGCCGGTAATTAATACTCTTTTGTTTTTAAAATTGTCCCCTAAATTAATCATATTTTTATAGTTTGCAACAACGGGCACAAGCTGGCAACAACCCTTTTTTTAATGTTTTTCTAAATTTAACATATTTAGGAGAATTCCAAATTTTCATAAACGGTTGTTCATTAATATTCCCCATTATTATCTTAATTGATTCGCAAGGAACCATATCGCCATTAGGATAAATAAAACATCCTCGCCAAACAAAATAACATTTGCGTTTTGATTTAAAATTACTAGAATACCAATCTTTTATTTCATCTAAACTTAAATCGGGCGTTGTCTTAAAACGACCTGCATATTTTTTCATAAACCCGCTAATTTTATCATAATAAACTGCTGACTTTTCCTTGGGATCATAGCTATAACTAATCTCATCAATTTTTTCTTCTGGGAAAAGTGAACGCATGGCATTTTTGTTTCGTTGAATATCAAAATCAGTAAAAAATGTCGGATGGCCAAACCTAATTAAATCCACTCCCAATTCTTCTCCTAACTTAACTACTTTGGCTAATTCATCTAAATTACTTTCTGAAATCGTAGTATGAATAACAATTTTTGTTTTCCGTTTTTTATATTTTGTAAACTCTCTAATATTTCTAATCATCTTTTCATAAGCGCCATCAATGCCAACAATTTTATCATGTTCAGTTCCAATTCCCTGCAAAGAAAAAGCAACATAATTCATTTCTGCGTCAATAATTTGTTTTATTTTTTCTGGGGTAAATAAAGTGCCATTAGTAAAAATGCCACAACTCAACCCATAGCTTTTTACTTTTTTTAAAATATCCACAAAATCAGTCCTAATAATCGGCTCTCCACCAAATAAAACAATACTTGGTTTGCTTGGCGCTATTTCCTTCAACAAGGCATCTATTTTTTCCAAAGACAACTCCCTTGGGTCATTATTAATTAATTCCTGCAAATTACACATAAAACATTTAGCATTGCAACGTAAAGTTAAAAATAAGGCAATATTCATCGGCGCTAAACTTTTGCCATCTCTAAAATAATAATCATAAGGAAACAAAAAAAACTGCTTTATTGCCTGCCAATAGGTATAAGCATTGAATTTATTAATTGAAGTTAAATGTTTATCAATTGAATTTAAGATGGACATATTTTAAATTTTTATTATAGTCCTAAACCCAGCCCAATACCTCTTAATATCAACCCAGCTACGGATAGATAGAACTTGTCTTAGTAAGTAACTAGGGCGTAGGTAAAATTCTTTCATGGCTCTAGAAATAGATTTTCTAATATATTCTTCAGTTAACCCATCTGGTACATAATGTAATCTTGATTTATCTACATCAATTAGAGAAGAAAATTGGGAAAAATCTTCATGTAATAATTTACCCTCTGCTTTTACTATATTATATAATTCATTTCCCGGGTAGATCATTACTGCATAAAACGCTACTACATCCAGTGGTATTCTTTTAACAAAGTTGATAGTGTCGTCAATGCTTTCTTTGGTTTCCCCTGGCATGCCGATAATAATGAAAGCTCTAGCTTTGATGCCTAATTTTTTAGCCCAACGCACTGCTTGTTCTGACTGCTCTAGAGTGATGCCTTTTTTCATTTTATTTAAAACTTCTTGATTACCAGATTCAAGCCCATAATCAATTTGCCACAGACCAGCTGATTTCATTTTTTTTAATAACTCTAAATCAACTGTACTTACACGGGAAGAACAACTCCAAGTGATATCAATTTTTCTTCTTAATATTTCATCACAAATCTCAATCACTCTTTGCTTGCTAAAAGTAAATAGATCGTCATAGAATTTAATTTCTTTAATGCCATAATTTTCAACTAAATGTTCAATTTCATTAACAACATTTTTAGCTGAGCGTGCTCTAAATTTTTGTCCAAAAACAGAGCGATCGCAAAAAACACATTGAAAAGGACAACCCCGACTAGTAACCATATGACCAAATGGCAAACGCTTATAACCACCAGGCATGGGATGATAATGTTCTAATGGCGGATATAATTCCCGCGCTGGAAAAGGCAGTTCATCAAGGTTAGTAATTAATTCCCGACGAGGATTAACTATTATTTCATTATTATTTTTCCAAACTAAAGATTTTACTTTGCCAAAATCATTATCTCCATTTTCAATCATGTTAACAAATTCCAAAAAGACATACTCCCCTTCACCAATAATACCAAAATCAAAACAACCATGTTCCATTGTTTTTTTCGGCAAAGAAGTAATGTGCGGTCCGCCCATGACAAAAATAGTTTCTGGCGATAGAATATTTTTTAAATACTTAACTGTTTCAATAGCATGGCCAATAGAAATAATAGTAGCAGTAAAAGCGATTATGTCTGGTTTTTTTTCTTTTAAAATTTCTCCCAGCTTTTCCTTATTTAACTGCAATGGGACACAGTCTATTAGTTCTACTGAAAAACCAGCTTTTTTTAAAACTGCCGCCACATAACCAATACCTAAAGGCATAATAATATTAGCTACCTTTTCTAGGCTACCTGCCTGTTCACTAGCAGACAAAGGAGAATTAACTAAAATTATTTTTGTTTTTTTATTTGCCCCGTTATCGCGTAGTAATTTTACGGGGCTTGCCCCGTTATCGCATAGTGATTTTACGGGGGTTATTTTCACATCTGGAAGTTTAATATTTCTTTTGGATGTTGAACTCTTTTTAGAAAAAACCATTAATTCCCACCATAAAAAAGCTAATTGCCATAGAGTTTTAAATACTCGCTTAAAATTGAAGAATTGAGACTTTCCATAAGTGCGAAAATAATGATGCACGCCAGTTTCAGCAAATTTAAATCCAGCTAGTTGTATTTTTTTCACCAACTCAACACAAATAGTACCAGTATTGCTATGTAAATTTATTTTATCAAAAACATGCCGACGAATAATGCGAAAATCGCAGTCTGGATCTTTGATTGGCAACCAAAATACAAGTTTCATTACTGCTTGATAAATAGAACCTATTACAATTCGATGCCAAGGGTCTGATCTTTTAATTTTATAACCATTTACCACATCTATATTGTCAGTTAATTTTTCTAATAACAAAGGTAATTCTTTAACATCATATTGCGCATCACCGTCAGTGTAAAAAACTAAATCTTTAGTGGCAGTTTTAAATCCCGAGCGCAATGCTCCGCCATACCCTTTATTCTGATCATGAAAAACTAATTTTAATTGCGATATATCGTGTTGTAGCTTCAATAATAAATCACGGCTACCATCTGAGGAGCCGTCATCAATAACAATTATTTCATAATCATTAGTTAATTTTTCTAAAACAGACTTTGTTTCCAACACCATACTGGCGATTGTGCCCTTATCATTATAACAAGGAAAAAAGGCTGATATTGAATATTGTTTATTATTAATCATAATATAATACACTCCTTAATTTTTTAATTAAAAAAATTTATCTAATCTACCACTAAACCTCTCCCAACTTAAAAACATATCAAGTAAACCATTACCAAAAATAAGTGCCACTGCTATCCAAAATATCTTACTTAACCAAAACTTTTTTTTATTCAATAAATAAACAATAAAATAACTAGCAAAAATAGCTAACAAAGGATATATCTGAAAACGATATCTGGTTTCTATGACAGTTATAAAAATTATTAAAGGTGTGATAATAGTAAAAGCTGTTAAATATTTTAATTGTTCATTATTCAATTTAATAGATTTGATAATACCACCTAAACTAAAAACAAGTAATATTATAGAAGCTATAGCAGAAGAAAGCAACATAACAAATTGCCCCCAACCACTTTGATAAAACCACCAACCCATTGGTCTGATTATGCTAAAATATTTATTAGCTCTTAAGAAGGTTAATTTAGTAAATTCTAAAGGATATTCCTTAACAAAACCAGTAAATTGCCTAATAGATTCATCTTGCATCTCTATAATGCCATATTCCTTTGCATAAGCCCATGCTTCAGCTGGTGGCTCTTGCTCGCCATTAGCACCATGATAATTTCCAATCCAAAAATTAAACGCCCCACCTACTCCAAATGGAGCAACTCTGTCATACATATTATAATTACGTACTGTCCAAGGAGTAAAAACTAACAATAAAGTAACTACAAAAATTGCTCCTAATAACAGTTTTTTCTTTTGATAAAAATAAAATAAAATAATCGGAATTAAAAAAAGAACTGGTGGTCGAGTTAAAGTAGCTAAACCAAAAGTCAATCCTAATAATACAGCTGATAAAATATTGTCTTTATTAAAATATCTAAAAAATACATAAAGAGCAAGAGAAAATAAAAATAAATAAAATGTTTCAATTAAAACCATGGCAGAAATTTCTATCAAATCTGGATAAAATCCAATAATAGCCGTAGCTAACAAAGCAATTTTTTTCTTATTCTCGTTAGTTTTAAATATTAACATTGCTATTAAATACATCAACCAAGCTGTTAAAGTATGTAATATGGCATGAAATATCCAAACAGCCTCATAATGATGGCCAAAAATTTTATAAATACCAGCTAAAGTAAACTGATACAGTGGGCCGATTCTGGTAATTGCGTAATCGCGCTCAATCGAGCCATCTAAACTTTCTCTGTATCCATTTCCTTGTACTAAATTCCATCCAATCAAATCATAAGCGCGAGCATCAACTTTTAATTTCATCTGAAAATGAAAAGAATAAAATATACTAGCCATGAATGAAATTAATAATATTATTATTAATATTTTGTTATCTTTTATTAAAGCAAGGAGCTTATTTTTTATCTTTTCCATATATAAAATTAAATAAGGCTAATCCGCCTTTTATTTCTTGTTTAAATTGTGCCCAACTCCTAACATGCATTAAACGTCTTATAATTATTTTGGGTCTAAAATAAAATTTTCGATGCGCTAATTCATAATAATATTGTAATTTTTCTGGAGGCAATCCTGGAATTTCCAATACTACATTAGACATACTATAATCATCCCAATTAAAACTTTTTATATATCCTTTTTCTTTGGCCCAATCAAAAAGTTCTGTACCGGGATAAGCAGTAGCAATATTAAATTGCGCTTCGTCAGGATCTAACTTAATAGCAAAGTCAATAGTTTTTTTAATAGTCTCTTCTGTTTCTTCTTGATTACCAAACATAAAAGAAGCTCTTGTTTCTATACCTATTTTTCGACAGTCATCAACAATTTCTTGGACTTGTTCTAAAGATATTTTTTTATTAATTCTCTTTAACATCTCTTCATCTCCTGACTCTACTCCAAAAAGAATTAAATGACAGCCAGCGCGTTTCATTAATTTTAGCAACTCTTTATTAATATGATCCACTCTAGTAAAACAAGACCATTTTAAATCCATCTTTTCTTCTATAACTATATTACAAAAATCCTGAATTACATTTTTAAATAAAGTAAAAGTATCATCGTAGAAAGCAACTTCTCTAATGCCGTAATCTTTTTGTAAAATTTTAATTTCATTGATAATATTGCGCGCTGATCGTTTACGTACCATACCTCGAAAAGTACGGTAACAGAAAGTACAACGCCCTGGACAACCACGAGTCGCAAATAAAATCATCGCTGGTAATCTTTTATAACTACCAATAGCTGGATAATATTTATCCATTGGTAAAAGATGATAGGCTGGTGGAGGTATTTGATCTAAATCATGAATTAAAGGACGAAGAGGATTTTTAATAATTTTTCCTTCTTGTTTGTAACATAGTCCTAAAATTTCATTTAATGGTTTATTATTTACTAAATCTCTAAAGGTATATTCACCTTCATCAACAACCACAAAATCCACCGCTGAATTAGTAATAACTTCATCGGTCATTACTGAGGGATGAACACCACCAAAAATCGTTTTAGCATTTGGAAAAATTACTTTAGCTTCCTTAGCGATAGCCAAAGCATTATTAATTAACGGAGTAGTAGCGGTAAAGCCGATAAAATCTAAATCAGTGTATTTTTTTAAAGCTTCTATGGTGTCACTAACAGTATAATGTTCAGCAGAACAATCTAAATAAAAAACTTCATGCTCCGCCTCTTCTAAAACTGAGGCAATATAAGCCAAACCCAAAGAAGGCCAGCAACTAGCCACCTCTTTCCATAAATTTTTATCTTCTCCAATCACCCAAGGAGGATTTATTAATAAAACTTTTGCCATTATTTTTTAAATTTATATTTAATCAACGTCCAAATAGCTTCTACGCCATCTTTCCAATTTATTTTTTTACCTTCATTCTTATGGCGAGGATAATAATTAATTGGCACTTCATGTATTTTAATTTTTCTTTTAGCAATTTTAGCAGTTACTTCTGGACAAAATTCAAAACGTTTACATTTTAAATCAATACTTTTTAATAAATCGGTTTTAAACATCTTGTAGCAAGTAGGCTCGTCGGTAATCTTAGTATTATATAGCAAATTAATTAACCAAGTTAAAAAAATACCACCAACAGCGAAAATATAGCCTGAATGACGTTCATTAAAATAATTATGATGTAAACGGCGAGAGCCATATACTACTTCCACATTAGGCTCTTCTGCTTTAATTAATAGCTTTTTATAATCATTGGGATCATATTCCATGTCAGCATCCTGCACTATAATCCAGTCCCCAGTGGCGTGCTTAAAACCAGTTCGCAATCCCATTCCCTTGCCTTGATTTTTCTCATGATAAATTATTCTATATTTATCTTCAAAATTCTTTAAAACATCCCGAGTGCCATCAGTTGAGCAATCATCAACAACAATAATTTCTTTAACTACTTGACCTAAATCAACTTGCTCAATTTTTGCTAAAATTTCTTTAATTGTATCCTTTTCATTATACACTGGTATAACTATTGATAATTTGTTCATATATAATTTATTAATTAACTATCATATCTATCATAGTATAATTATCTATATTTTACAAAGATTGTATGAATAAAAAATGCCTAGACAACACTGCGATAGTATGTCCAGACATTCGAATTAAAATGTGCTATTTGCCTCTATTAAATTCCTAACCTTAGCAATTTGTTTTTTTGCAAAATTAACGTTACTACAAGACTTAATAGTGTCTTCTAAGCCTAACGCTAATTGAAAAATCTTTTTTGCCAATCTTTTTTTATTAATTTTCCAATAGCATTCCGCAGCCAAGGCATAGGTAAAACAGGCATGTGGTAATAGTTCATGAGCTTCATTATCCACTGCTGTCTCTAGTAGTAATGGCGCGGCCTCTGAAAAACTACCATTATTCATTATTATTCTGGCCATATTACCAATAAGTTGACCCACCTTTTCTGAATCTTGGTCTAAACGAGGCAAAAAAAATTTTATTTCTTCTATTACCATTTTTCCTTGTTCAACTGTCCCCCACATACTAATAATGCCAGTCAAACGACTTAAAGCAAAACCCCATGTTTGAATTGTTTTTTCTGGAGAGTCTTTCTCATTTTCATCTTTACTTATCAAACTAATAGCACTGCGTAACATTGTTATGTTTTGAAGAATACCTTCAGAATCTTCTTCTCCGTTTTCACTTCGCCAAGAATGTATCATTGCTTCCATTATCATTAATCGAACGCGGGTAAAAATACTTATTTCCATTTTTCCTGCTTGGTCAAAAATCTTTTGAGCTGAATTAAGCGCCCCCAGATTCTTTCTGCAATAATCACCAATATTCCCTAAACTTTGGGCTTGTAGATCCTGATCTGAACCGGCTTTTTCTAGAGCTTCAAAATATAATTGAACTGCCCGCTCTGGATCTTTGCCAATAAAACTGACTCCTAACTCATTATTCTTTCTTACCTCTTCTGGAGATGGAGTGACCAGATAAGCTTCTTGCAGAATCTTGTCAATCATTCGCATTACTGACTCAGCTCTTTTTTCTCCTTTTTTTAGTAATTCTTTTAAATTTTTCAACGTACAATACCTCCCTTGAATAGAGTATTATTGCCATTTGCGATAAGTAGCAACTAGTTATAGTAATATATTTAACTTTAAAAGTCAAGTTCTTTTATTTTTTTAGCTAAAACAAAAATATTATCTCTTAAATTAATTGGAATATAAAACTTACGCCAAAAATTATTATTAAATTTATTCTCTAATATACGCCAGATTTTTAAACTCTGCCAATTATATAATATTTTAAAAATATAAGCTATTGAAAACTTTTTACTAATCTTTTTTGTTTCAATTATCTCAAATCCATTTTTTTCTAATAATAATTTTAAATTTTTCTTATTATAATAAAAAATATGTTCTGGCGGATTTAATTGGTGCCAATTTTTACCAAAAAATTTAGCCCACCAGCTACCAACATCAACTGTATTAATCGCTAATAATCCATCTGATTCTAAAATATTATTAACTTTTTTTAAATATTCCTTAGGATTATCTAGATGTTCTAAAACATCCCACATAGTAACTACATTAAATTTATCCTGAATATTATCGTTTATTGTTTTAGAACAAATGACTTCATGCCCCCTTGCTTTAGCAATATCAGTTGCATATTTAGAAATTTCAATTCCAAATGTTTGCCAACCGCTTTTTTTCGCTAAATCTAAAAAATAACCAGTGGCCGTTCCAATATCAAAAATCTTTCTATCAGTCGTTAAAGATTCAAATTTCTTTAAATAATATAAAAAAATTTGTCTCATTGGCTCTTTATCTTTGTCGTAATTAGTATAACCAAGTTTTTGTTGACCAGTAGCTTTAAAATATTCTTGCCCATAAATTTTATCTAAATTATCAGGTGTTGGCCAAATAAAAATTAATTGGCAATTAGAACATTTATAAAAATTATAATTATTTTTTTTATAACAAAATTTACTACCATGATTACAAATTAAACAGTCAATTTCTTGTTTCATATTATTTTATTCTTAATATACTATATTCCCTGATATTATCTTTTATTTCATATAATTTAAATAAATCGGATTCCTTATTTATTTTTGTTAAATTTTTTTCAGGAATAATAATTTCATCAGGCACTTTCAACTCTATTTGCTTTAACTGTCTTTCTCCAATTAATAAAGAAGGAGTAAATTCTATGTATTGATAATAATTTCTATGCGGTAAAAACATGGCAATTGCTGGCGCATTATATAAAAAAATACTTTTATCCTGAGGGTAATTATTAAAATAATTACTTAACTCTGCTGTTTTTTTGCTATTATAATGATCTGACACCCATGAATCAAACAAAAGCTGATAAAAATTTACCATCACCAGTAAAACAGGTACGCTGATAAATAAAATTATTATTCTATCTATTCTCAACTTTAAAGATTTATTATTTAAATAATGCAGAAAAATATACAGGGAATTAGGAAAAAAGATTAAGGCCAAAATATGGGCAGGAAAAAAATAACGATAAAATCCAACTGTCGTTAAATAAGCAATAAATAATAACACCGAAAAACAAAAAGCAATTAATTCAGTTACAGTGATATTAATCTTATTTTTAAGCCTAATTAAAACAGAAAAAATCCAAATTATAAATAAACTAAAAAAATAAATCGGGGTTAATTCGGTAAAAAAACGCAAAAAATTTCCTGATATTGTCTGATAATAATTTCCTATACCATGAGGATTGATAAAAATTCCCGCTAATGAACCACTTCCTTGGAGATAAAAATTAATCCAGATTAGTAGTGGTAATAAAAGTGAAAAAATAAATACTAGAACTGGTTGCCATTGAAAATTAATTTGTTTTCTTTTTAAAAATATAGAAATTAAAATTACTGGTGTTAAAATAATTAAAAATATCGGTTTAGTGGCAAGACATAAACCCGCGGTTAAGCCAGCAAGTAAACAATAGGTTAAATTCTTAAAATTTGTTTTTTCTAATTTATAAATAAAAAATAAAAATAAAAATAACCAAAACATTCCTGGGACTTCACCCATAATATTTTTTCCATTACCATATAAAGGCGGAAAAGTGACTAAAAGCAAAGATGAAGCAACTGCGAAATTGAAACGAAACATTCTTTTTATTAAAATATAAGATAGCATAACTAAGCCAACTATAAAAATAACCATTACTGATCTAGCTGGCAATAAACCAACTCCAAAATATTTTAAAGAAATACTTAATGGATAAATTAACGGGTAACCAACTGTTAAATAATCAGGATGATCTATCTCTACTGGAGCTGTCTGAATACCTTGTCTACCAAACTCAGCTAAATTCATAGCTACTTGAATATAATTAGCCTCATCAAACCAAATTGGTGGACTTTCAGTTAGCTTATAGGTAGAAAAAAATAATACTATCAGAAATAAAATAGCTATAAATACAACTTCTAATTTATTCTTTACAAAAAATTTATTCATAAAAATTAATTTTTTATTTTTTACCTAAAATTATATTAGTATCTTTTGTGCCAGGTAAAATATAAGATACTAATCTAAATAAATTAATATAAATTTCCCGTACACTTTTAAAATTTATTCTTGGTTGTATACTTTGAACATTTTTAGCTATGACTGTTTGTAAACCACTTTGCTCTATTAATTGCTCTAATTCACTTAAAGTATATTCCTGCCAATGTCCAGTAAATTTTTCTCCTTGTTGAAAATGTGTTGCTAAATGTCCAGACATTGGTGAAATACCAAATAAAAATCTTATTCTATTTAATAAATGACTTATATTTGGAGTAGCTAAATAAAGATGGCCTTCTGGTTTAATAACGTTTTTTAAATTTTGTAAAAATTCTTTTGGATTTCTTTGATGTTCAATAGTAGCAATACTAGTTACTACGTCATATTTTTGTTCAATTTTATCGATTAAAATATCTTTTTTAGTTATTTTCAACTCATATTTTTTCCAAATTTCTTGCAATTTTTCTAAATCATTAACGGCAAAATTACTATCAGTCGCAAATAAATATTTATCCCCGCCCTCCACTTTATATTCTAACAGAGTTAAAGCCATATCTAAAATACCAATACCACAACCAGCATCAAAAATAGTCTTGTCTTTATCAATGTGTTTGGTCAAAAAATTTAAATGAACTAAATTATTATTAAATTCCCATTTCTGCTTATCAGAAAACGGTGATAAAATTTGATATGCTTTTTGTAATGCTTCTTTATTATTCATAAATTTTAATTCCTAAGTTTTCTAAATCTTCAATTTTTCTTTTAGTTGCTAATATATTAAAGTAGCTTGTTTTTTTAAATTTTTCTAGATTATTTTCTAGTTTAAAGAGCTCTACTAATCCCCAATCTTTCTTAATATTTTCTAATTTATAATTATCTTTAATTATGTAAAAATTATAGCCATATGGTTTTAATTGCTCTGTGTAATTATCAATATCATCAAAGTTCCCTTTTACTTTCTGGCTATATTCAAAAATAATATCTTGCGGTGATTTTTGGGATAAAATATTTTTCATGCCTGCAAAAACTAATGGCTCAAAACCCTCTACATCTAATAAAATAAAATCGAGTTGTTGAATATTTTTTTCTTCAATATAAGAATCAAGGGTAATTGTTTTTACCTTTTCTGATTTATTATTACTACTTTCTTCAATAATTGTTGATCGCAAACTATCAATTGACATAGAAACTTCACCAATTTGATTACTTAACGCCTTCTTATTAATAATCATTTCACCTAAATCAGAATTTAAATCAAAATTTTTCCTAGCAATATTATACAAATAAGATACTGGTTCAAATGAATGTAAAACCGCGCCTTGCCTTCTCATTGCTTGTCTACCCATTAAAGCCATATAACCAATATGTGAACCAGCAATTACGGCTTGTTTAGCGTCTTTAATTAATAATTCCATTAATTTACTACTCTGTGGCTCCCAGAAATATTTTACATTTGATCCATAAAAAATTACAAACCGACCCAAAATATCGCCTAAATCAGTTTTCATTTTTAAACCATTTTTTAAAATAGTAATATTGTTATACTTACTACCCAATGCTCTACTAGCAATCGGCCATGTTAAAAAATCCCTCACTCTTGAAGATTTATTTATTTTGTTTAAATAAAGTCTGATTAATTTTATAAAAATATTTTTAAACATACTATTTTTAAATAAATTTTATTCCTGTTGTAATAATTTCATCTAATTTATTCTGAGCAAATATTTGATTACATAATTCTAATGAATTTTTAGATATTTTCTTTCTTAATTCTAGGTCTTGTAATTTTATAATCTGTCTTACATATTCATCTGCAGTTTTAGCTAGTAACAAATGTTCGCCATCATGAAATGGATAATCAACCAAACCACGTGGTGAAGTTACAGTTGGAATTCCTAAACATAATGGTTCAAAAATTTTCTGTTGCATGCCTGCGCCAAGTAAAGACGGAATTACTGCAATATCCATTTCAGCTAAAAATTTCTGCAAATCAGATACAAATCCTTCTGCCTTTACATTATTAATACAATATTTTCTTAAATCATCTGGTACTCCTTTACCTAATATATGAAAAATAAATTTTCCTGGCATTTTCTTTTCTAATCTTGGAGCTACTTCTTTAATTATAAACTCCCCGCCTTTTCTAATATGTGGTACAGAAAAACCAGCTCCCATAAAAAATAAATGCAATTGTTCTCGATTTTTTATCTCTCTATTTGTTTTTAATAAATCAGGTAAACTGCGCAGAGGCAAAGTGGAAATATTTTTTACATTAAAATACTTTCTATATATTTTTTCTTCTTTTGGTGTAATCGCAAAAACATAGTTACTATTTTTAATAGTAATAATCTCACTAATAATTTTAGGGAAAAATTTAATTATATTTTTAATATTAAAGCCATCTTCTTGTAAAAAATGTATCGGCTCAAAATTAATTGAACGAATAATGATGGGAATATTTTTTTGTCGAAATAATTTATATAACGGCCATAAATAAGTATAATCAAACCAAGCTGTATCTGGTTGCCATTTTTTAATTACTTCTCGTACTTTTTTTTGAATCTCTACGTCTTTGTATTCATAAGCTGCTCCATCCCAGTTTAATGGATTTAAAATACGACTTATCTTTTTTTTATTTCTAAATTTATATTTTAATAAAATAATTTCAATTTCTTGTTCTTGCCCCCATTGATAAATTTTCTCCTGATCTTGCCAATCAAAAATCTTAGCTATAACTTTAACGTCATAACCTAATCGCTTTAATTGTTTTATTCCCGCTAACCGCTCCTGCTCACAAGCACCAGTAGTAGGAATCGGAAATTTTGGAGTTATTATTAATATTTTTTTATTCATATTATTTATCCATAAATTCTTTATACCATATTTGAAAAGTCATTAATGACCAAATCGTATTAAGAGCATATTGCTTTTTATTAATATGATTATCAAATATTTTATTTATTTGTTCAAAATTAAATAATTCACGCGTTCCTTCACAATACGATGGCGATAAAATTTCTCGCGCATAATCATGAAGTGGGCCACGTAACCATTTAGCAGCCGGAGAAAACCAACCCCACTTTGGCTGATGCACAACAAATTCAGGTAAATAATCCTTCATAGCTGATTTCAAAATAATTTTACCTTCGTAGTTACGACCAACTGAACTAAATCCTAATCCTTTCTTTCCTATTTTATATTTTAACGGAATACGATCAGCCAATTCCACTAAACGATGATCTAAAAATGGCACTCGTTGCTCTAATCCAGAAGCCATAGACATCTTATCTGAACGCACTAAGGATTCATTAGGCATCCAAGTTTTTAAATCAGTTTGCATAAATTGACGAGTGAACTGTTTGTTTATTTTTGAAAAATGTTTTTGTTCTAACCAACTAGGTAAAAAATTTGGCTGATTATTAGTTGCTGTTAAAAATTTAGCAATCATATCTTCCTTTTGAGCAAAAAATGATAAATAACGCTCTACTCCGGGCCGACTGTTTAACTTATTATACAAATTTTGCTTATTACCTAATTTAAAAATAAATTCAGCTAAAAAATTTTGTCGTACTATCTTAGGAATTAGCTGTATTCTATCAATCAAATAATTATAATAATAACGTTCATAGCCACCAAATAATTCATCCCCCCCATCTCCACCCAAAACTACTTTTACTTGCTCAATTGTATAACGCGCTAAAAGCATATTAACAGTTTGAATATGGTTAGAGATCGGCTCATCCATGTGATAAATAGTTTTAGCTAAATTATTCTTAATATCATCTGCAGATAAAATAAGTTCATGATGATTTGTTTTAAAATGTTTGGCAGTTTTTCTAGCAACTAAAAAATCATTATTGTATTTATCCATTTCTTCAGTCTCTTCAAAACCAACAGAAAATGTATTAACTTGATTAGAAGATTCGCTCATAATACCAGTAATGATTGTAGAATCAATGCCACCACTTAAAAACGCGCCCACTGGTCGATCAGACATTAAACGCATTTGTACAGAATCTTTTAATAATCTAGAAACTTCATTTTCAATTTGCGCTTTATCTTTTATTAATGATTGATTAGCAATCTCCCAATATTTTTCTATTTTAATATTATTATTTTTAATAATTGCGTAATGTCCTGGTTCTAATTTAAAAATATTCTGCCACATCGTTATTGGTGAGGGCACATAAAGTAAACGAAAATATATATTTAACGCTTCCATATTTAAAGGCGTCTCTACTTGATGTTCTAAAATAGCCTTTACCTCAGATGAAAAAATAAATTGATTATCTTTATGATAATAATATAGTGGTTTAATGCCAATACGATCTCGAGCTAAAAATAATTCTTCTGTTTCAATATTTAAAATAGCCAGAGCAAACATGCCATTAAATTTTTGTAAGCATTTACTTCCCCACTCCTGATAAGCATAAAGAACAACCTCAGTGTCGGTTGCTGATTTAAATTTGTATCCTTTATTTAATAATTCTTTTTTTATATCTTGCCAATTATACATCTCGCCGTTAAAAATAATTGATAATTTTTTATCTTCACTAAACCCTCCCATGCCTGCGACGGGGCGGGCAAGCATTGGCTGGTGTCCAGCCTTAGTTAAATCAATAATAGATAATCTATTATGTCCTAAAGACCATTTTTTAGATATAAAAATATCCGAGTCGTCTGGACCGCGGTGTTTAGTGATTTTATTCATTTTTTTTATTAAACTTTCGTCTTGAAAGTTAAAACCATTAATTGAACACATCTTTTTACATTTGACAATTAACATTTAACACCTAACATTTAAATTCAATTGAACTTCAATACTAGGCGTCAATTGTCAGGTGTTAGTTGTTAGGTGTTTTAAAAGTATATATTTCTATCCCATCTATATCATAAATTCTCATCAACTCAGGATATTTATGTAAATTCCATTCTGGCTCCCTATTTTTATCCCAGACAATATAATCTAATTTATATTTTTTTAATAAGTTAATATTCCAACCTTCTGTTTGTAAATTTTGATAAATCTTTTTTATTTTTTCATGTTCTTTAACTAAACTATATTGGGGCTCATAATCTAATTTCCAATCAAGGCCAAAACTATCTAAAATAACATGGGTATTATATTCTGTTTGCGCTGGCTGAATCCATAAAATTCTTTCATGATTTTTCACCCCATAGCCTTCTTCTGTAAAATATTCTTTATCAAAAAATCTTGATAGTATAATTCTTTCAGCAATTTCTTGATCACTATTTGGTAGCCATTGAGCATAATCAATATAATAAACATTGGCATGTGTATAAACAGGAATAAAATTCATTAAAACATTATCTGACAAAATAACTGAATCTGATGTAATATTTTCATTCATCCAATCAAGAATAGATCTGTAATATTGTAAATTTTCCGTAGGAATAACTCCATATTGAACTAAATTTTCAATGTCATTAACTTTATAATTTTGTAAAAATGGCTTAAAAGCAAAAGTAGAAAGTCTCCAAACAGGCACGATAAATAAAATCAAGGTAATTATTAATATTACTCTATTTATTTTCCAACCTTTAATTTCTGCCTTGTGTTTTAAGATATAATTTATTATATAATGCGTGGTTATAGCAAAAATCAGAATGGGCATCCAAGGCCAATGATTAGCATTTTGTACAATTATGCCAGTAATAACCTGATGATTAGGAAACATCACATTAGCAATTAACAGGCTAGTAATAGCTTGAGTAGTAGGTTTATTTTCAATTTTATAGTAACGAGCAAAAAATATAAAAAATCCTAACCAAACTAAAGCTACAATCAAACGAGGCCAAGTCTCTGGCATGTGTGAATAATACATTCCCATTCTAGTCATCATTTCCGCATAATAAGAAACTTGAGTACCGACAAAAAGTTGAATAAAGTAAGGAATGCCAATAATCACCGCTATAATCAACATCAAGCTATGATATTTAAGTTCTAACCATTTTTTGTTTAATAATAAAATTAATATAAAAATTCCTGTCAACACGATTAAAAGCATCCAATGATAATGATAAGTTAAAAATAACAAACCAAACATTACTCCAGCTAAAATAGCATTTTGTATTTTTTGTTTATCTAATTTAATTAATCTTATCCAAAAAATTAAAAAAATAAGTAACAAAGGCAAACTTAACTGTGGATGGACTGGTTTATTAACTCCGCCCAATACTATATACAATATAAGCGGAATAAAAGTTGCTAAATATTTTTGACGAAATACCGTCATTAGCAAAATAAAAGTTAGAATATACAAAATTGCTGGCGAAATAAAATCCATTGCTACTTGTAGGGTTGGTAAGTCTATATTTAATATTTTAGATATAAAAGCTAAAAAACTTTCCGCACCTATTGCCTGCGGATAAACATCATTTTTATGTTCCCAAAAATATTGATGGTTCATATCTGGATGCCCGTCAAATACTTCATGCGCTCGCGCTAAATAAAAAAAAGCGTCCCCATTATACTGTGGCCAGACGCCTTGCCAGTCATCGCCAACGCGATTTAAAAATAGCAACCAAGGCATAACTGTAAACATGCCGACAACAATCGCACCGACAATTACTATCCAATATTTTTTTAAAAAATTCATATTAAAAATTTTTAATTATTTTAACAATTCTTTTAGCTGTCTGGCCGTCCCATAAAGGAATTTTTCTTTTAGTTTTTCTTGTTTTTTTATAAGCGTTTAAAATCCCTTTTTTTGTTACGCCACCTATAATATTAGTTCCTAATTTTACAGTAACAGGACGTTCAGTTTCTGTTCTTAAGGTAATGCATGGCGTTCCTAGATAGCTTGTTTCCTCTTGTACTCCGCCAGAATCAGTTAATACTAATTTAGAGTTTTTTTGATAATACAAAGATTTCTGATAACTAAGTGGTGGCAATAAAGAAAAAATATTTTTTAATTTTTTACTTAAACCAAATTGTTCTGCCATTTTTTTAGTACGCGGATGCAAAGGAAAATATATTTTAGCGTCTTTACTAATAATTTCTAAAGCATCTAAAATTTCTGTAAAAATATCTTTATCATCTACATTTTCTGCTCGATGTAAAGTGCAAAAATAAAATTTCCCTTTTGTTTTTTTAATTTTTGGCAAAAACATTTCTAAAGTATCTATCATAATATTGCCAACTAAATTTATTCCTTTAACTATTCCTTCTTTTTTAAGATTTTTTATTGCATCTTCCGAAGGAATAAGTAGAATATCCGATAAACTGTCTATAATAACACGATTTATTTCTTCAGCCATTTTGTTGTTGTAAGATCGCAAACCCGCTTCTACATGAACTAGTTTTATTCCCATTTTATTAGCGGTTAAAGCAGCGGCTAAAGTTGAATTTACATCTCCTGCCACTACTACTAAATTTGGTTTTTCTTTAAGAAAAATATTTTCCAGCTCTATCATTATTCCACTGAATTGTTTAGTTACAGATTGTTGTGGCGGTCGCAGGTTGTAATCAGCTTTTATTTTAAATTCACGCAAAAAATTTGTAGCCATTTCTTTACTAAAATGCTGACCAGTATTTACTAAAAAATATTTTATCTTTTGTTTTTTTAATTCATGACAAAGAGGAGCTACCTTCATAAAATTAGGTCGCGCTCCAGCAATGATAGCTATTTTTTTATTTTCCATCTTTAACATATTTATTTATTTTACTAATTAAAGCTGGTAAACTGTGTTTCTCTTTTACAATATTTTGTAAATATTTTAAATTATATTCTTGCCATTTTTTTTGTAAAATAAATTCTGCTATTTCTTTTGGATCATCGTTTTTAATTGAAGCGGATAAGCCAATTGCTTCGGAATTTCCTTTAGTGGTAATTGGATATAAACCGAATAGCATTCCTTCTAGCATAGTTTTATCAATAGTTTCTGAAGCCATGTTGACCATAACTCTATACTTCCCATAAACTTCTCTTAATTTATCCATTGGCACTGGTCCCATAAATTTCACTCTATTTTCTAATTTTTCTTTTTTCACTAATTCCCTTAATTCTTGAGCATAATCTTTTTCTACATCGCGTCCATAAATGGTTAAATTATATTGTTCTGGTAAATATTTTAACGCTAAAATTACTAACTCCAGTCTTTTAGAACGGCAAAGTCGATGTACAGTTAATAAATTAAATTCAGAGCTTTTATTTTCTACTATTCCTTGGCTAAGCCAAAAATCTAAATCAATACCATGTCCAGTAATAATTTTTTTAGGACTACCTTCATATTGAGGTAAACTCTGTTTGGTGGCCGCAAACATTCTACTGCTAAACCATCCTGCTAACCGCATATGAATATGCATTGTATAATGGGTATACCACAAATACATTGGAGTTCTTTTAATAAACCAATACCACCCACCTAAAGTAAAATATTCTGGATTCATATGTATAAACACCCGATTGTATTTTAAACTAAAAATTAATTTCCAAAATTTTAAAATCCGCGCTATTTTTCCTTTACCGTCCTCCTTACCTAAAGAATAAACTGGGAAACTATTATCAAAATTACCTTTTTCCAAACAAATTACTTGAACATCAACATCTTGTTTAATGAATTCCTTAATCCATAAAATTACAAAAGCCAAATCATCGTCATTTTGATGAATTTTTTGTGTGATAAAAAGTAGATTTGTTTTGCTTTTATTTATTTTTTCATCGCTTTTTCCCATGATTTTTTCATTAATTCTAAAGTTTCTTCTTTGGTTGGCAATTTTTTAACCACCTCTTTTGCATTTTCTCCCAATTTTTTTCGCAAATCTTCATCTTCAATTATTTTTATCATAGCATTCTCTAATGCCTTTTGATTGCCAATTGGAATCACAATTCCACTCTCGCCGTTTTTTATAACCTCACTAGCTAGTCCAACATCAGTCATAATAATTGGTAGTTCATAAGATGCTGCTTCAACTACTGCCATACCCCATCCCTCTGCGTTTGAAGTTAATAAAAAACAATCAACTTGATTATAATATTTTTCTAAATTATCTTGCCAACCTAAAAATTTTATACTATTTTCTAATTCTAATTCTTTGCTTCTAACTTCTATTTTTTTTCTTTCTGGGCCATCTCCGACAATCCATAATTCTACATTTAAATTTTTATTTATAACTTTCGCCATAGCTTCAATTTGCATCTCAATATTTTTTACTAGCACTAATCTACCTACTGTTAAAATAATAAATTTATCATCATTGCGTGTTATGCGTTGTATGTTGTGTGTTGTGCGTTCTACGTAAATTGGTACAACCGTAATTTTATCTGCATTAATTTTAAATTCATCAATTAATTTTCTACGCAAGCGCTGGCTAACAACTCTAATTGAATCTGCATTTTTCAAAACTTTTTTTGCTAAAAATTTTCTAATGCCATAAAATTTTTCAAAACCATGTACTTGAACTTCTAATTCTATTTTAAACTTCTTCGCTAATTTTACTGCCAACCAACCAATAAAATAAGTATCTTGCGCAGTTATAATATGATATTCCTCTGATTTTAAAATTTTGTTTGCCTGTTTTTTTAATCTTAAAAAATTATAAATTTTACAAAAACTTTTTTTAATACTATAAACTTTTACTTTATCAGATAAATTAATTTCTTTATTTTCACTAGCCAAAACTACTACAGTAAATTTATCAACTAATTTTCCATACTCAACTATTCGCTTGGCAACAGCGGAATTTTTATCTAATATTTTTTTATCTAAACTAATATTTAAAATTTTCATATTTTTTCTATAATTTTATTATACACCTCATCAACTGAAATTATTTGCAAACATTTACTATTTTTACAGGAAGTAAAGCGATGATTGAAAGCTGATAAACAAGGTGAGCAAGGAAAATTAGAATACAAAATATTTATATTTTTTCCTAAAGGTCTATATAAAACTGGTGTTTCTGGCCCAAAGAAGGCAAAAACTTTTATGGGAGTTAGGGACGCGAAATGAGCTGGCCCTCCATCATTAGTCAATAAAATATCAGCAACATTATACAAATCTATTAATTCAGTAAAACTAGTTTTACCAGCAAAGTTAAGACAACGATTATTAGCCACTAAATTACAAAAATTTTTGCAAAATTTTAAATCTGATTTACTGCCAGTTGTTATAATGTAAACATTTTCATCTGCTAACAATTTTTTCGCTAAATCAATATATTTTTCTAATGGCCAAGCACGAATTGGTATTTCTCCACCACTAGGATTAAAAATAATTAATTTATTATTTTTATTAATCTGAGAATTTTCTTGCTGTAATTTATACCAAATATTTTTTATTTTTTCTTCAGAAGAATTATAAGTTGCTGAAAAAATTTCTTCATCTCTTATTGACTGGTTCATTGTTGGCAAAATATCAGCTGGTGCCTTCAGGGCTTTAGCACAAGACAAAAATGATTTACTAATATGCTGACCAAAACTATACTGAACTTTATGTGTAAAAAAATTACCTCGATACAGCCCTTCCATCTGATGACGATAAAAACCAACTTTGGATTGTGCGCCACTTAAATATGTTAGAATTGCAGTTGCTCGAGAGAATAATTCTAAATCAAAAATCACATCTATTCTTTCCTTTCTCATTCTGATTATATTTTTAACAGTATCAACTAAAAAAGAAAATAAAGAACTATCATTGATAGTTAAAACATTTTCTAATTTAACTGTATTTAAAATATCAACACTTGCTCGATTTTTTTTAAAAATCATAAAAAATAATTCAGCATCTGGATATTTATTTTCTAAATATTTCATAGTTGGGTAAGTTAAAATTGAACTTCCCATCTCAGACAACTCAATAAATAAAAATTTCTTAGGATTTTTTGTTGCTCTTTTTTTAAACGGATTTAATTTGCTTAAGTAATATATCAAATCTAATACAAAACAAATTGGAATACCCACCCAATAATCAATTTTTCTTACTATAGAAACATTCATAGTTTTAATATTTTTACTATATCATTAATCATTCCTTGCTTATAAAATTTATCTAAACTATTTTTAGCATTAATTGTTAATTCTTTTGCTAATTCCTGATTATTTAACAATTTTAAAATAGCATTTTTAATTTGTTCTTTATTATTATATTCCACTAATAATCCAGTTTGCTTGCCCCGCTCAGTGCGGGGATTATCACTTATAACCTCTGGATTTCCGCAAATATTAGTAGCAATAACTGGTATGTCGCTATACATTGCCTCTAAAATTGTATGTGGCAAACCTTCATAGCCAGTATTTAATACAAACAAATCACCTACTTGCAAATAACCCAACACAACATCATGTGATATTTTACCTAAAAACTCTACATTATTTTCAACTTTCAACTTTCGACTTTCGACTTGCAACGCTTCGCGTTGTGGTCCATCGCCGATTATTTTTAATTTTAAATTTGGTTCTTGTTTTAATAACTCAGGCATTATTTCAATTAAAATATCCATCCCCTTCCATGGAACTAATCTACCCACTGAAATAATCCATTTTTCATTAGCTGGTTTTTCTATTGCTTTCACCTCTTTAAACTCAACTGAATTATAAACAACATTAATTTTATTTTCATCAACACCCCATTGCTTAACAATCTTTTTTAAATACTTACTCGGTACAATAATTTTTTCTGCACTCTGCGCAACTTTTCTTTGAATCTTTCTCATCTTTTCAACTTTACTGCCATATTTTTTATTCTGAAAATCATCCAGTAATTCTTTTACGTTAAATCTTTGTTGGCCTTGTTCCCACGCATAATCTCCTACTATTTTTAAAATATATTTTTTCTTTTTTAATTTGCAAGCCCAATAAGTCGGTAAACCCTCGCTAACCGGTCCTTGTGCGTATACAATATTCGCCCAACTTAATAAATTCAAAACATACCAAAAATATTTAATATAACGAATCATTCTATTCTGCTGTCGACTGATGTAAATAACATCATCTGAATTTTTACCTTCACCATAAGTAATCACTTTTATTTTAAACTCATGCTTTGGTAATTCTTCTTGTAAAATTTTTACATAAGTTGCTGGCCCACCAATATCAGGCGGATAAATTCCAGTGCAAATTAAAATGTTTTTTTTATTTTGATTATTTTTTTTAGGAGTGGCAAAAATAAAAAAATGATAGATGATAAAACTACCAACAGAAATTAAAGCGCCCATAATAATTTGAGCGAATATATACCACAAGTTCAATCTATCAACTAAGAAAAACATTCCACCAGTATTGATTGCTAAATTTATTAAAGCAACTACTAAATATAATCCGGCTTGTTGTTTAATTTTTTGAATATCAGTATCACGAAAAGTCCAAAATTTTTGCATGAAAAAACTAACAAAAAAAGCAAGAAAAAAAGCAAGAGCAGCTGAAGATACATACCAAATTCCAAACCACTCAGTAAAAATGTACAACAAACCTAAGTCTGTAGTAGCGGCAGTGCCTCCAGAAATTAAATATTTAATAATGATTTTATATTTATCTATTATTTTATAAATACCCGAGAAATTCTCTTGCACGTATTTTTTAGGAATTCTGTATAGTTTTTTCATATTTGATAGATTTTTTATTTGCTAATACTAAAATTGCTTCATATGCACCAAAAAATGAAACTGTATAAATTAAATTTCCAGCTAAAGCATTACGGAAAAACGGTAAAGCTAAAGTAAAACAATACACTAAACCTTCCCAAGTATGAGCATACCAATTAAAAAATGCCCAGACTGCCAAATTAGTAAGTATAAAAAATACAATTGAAGATATTAGTGAAGCAAAAACAATGTTATACCACTTTTTACGATTATATAATATCCAACCTACTCCAAACGCTAAAGCAATACTGGCATAAACTGCTAACATTACTTGCCAGTCATAAAATCCAATAAAAAAATCGCTAATAAGCATTGCGCCTAAGGGCAGTAATATCCCCCATTTTTTTCTTAAATAACAACCAGCAAATATAGACATGGCTATAATTGGTGTGAAATTGTAAGGATGATCTACTAATCGTGACATTGCTGCCAAGATTACAATGGCTATCACGATAGCAATTTTTATTCTTTTGGACATATGTGTTAGTTAAATTAATTAATTAGTTTGTTAAAAATATTTTTCATTTGTATTGCTATTACTTGCCAATTATAAAATGATTTGAGTGAATTTTTAGCCTGAATTTTTACTATATCAACTTTTTCTTTATTTTCTGGATTTAAAATATATTTTACCTTTTCAGTAATACTTTCAGGATCTTTTACATTACAGAACCAACCTGTCTCACTATCTTTTAAAAAATCAGGAATGCCACCAACTGGTGTGCCAATAATTGGAACTCCAGCTCCCATTGCTTCTAAAAAAGAGTTGCCCAATCCCTCTGAAATTGATGGGCGACAAAAAATATCAGCAATAGCGTAATATGAAAATAATTTGTCAGGTTGAATAAATCCAGTGAATATAATTTTATCCTCAATCTTTAAATCTTTAGTTAATTGTTTCAATTCATTTTTCAATTCTCCATCTCCACAAATAATCAATTTAACTGGTAATTCCGCAACTGCTTTAATTAAATCCTCAATTCCATTCTTTTTTACCAATCTAGATGTTGTTAAAACAACTTTTTCATTTTTTATATTTAACTTTATTTTTAATTTTTCTTTTTCATCTTCATTAACTTGTTTGAAATCCATTCCATTCCGCACTATATCAATTTTGGCAGTAGCTCCCATACCTCGTGCCCAATCTGCTAAATATTTTGAAATAACTTGAATATAGTCAGCTTCAATAAAAATTTCTCTAAACCATTTTTTAACAAAAGGATAATTAACTTTATTTTCAATTTCATTAAGATCATCACCTTCTTGTAAAGTTAATGAAAATTTAACATCTGAATTTTTCTTCTTAAAAAACAAAGAAGCAAAGCCAGAAAAGCTTGCCATTATTGACCATATCATATCATATTTTTCTTGCTTATGCAGTTTTTGCGCAAATCTTGACGCTCTAAACGGAAATAATAATTTATCAATTTTACCTAAACCCCAACCTATTCTATAAATATTTTTTATATTGCCGAAATTTTTTTCATGCTTAGCATCTTTTTTATCTAAACGAATTGTAATCATATCAAAATCAACATCACCAATTCTATCAGTGATCTCTTTGACGGCTACTTCAGCCCCGCCAACATGCGGAAAATATGCAGTTGAGAAAATTAATATGCGCATAATATTGAGAAAAGAAGACCTCTGAGGTCTCTCAAAGACCTCTGATGTCTTCTTTCTTTCTTGCTTATTCTACTCTAAATTATATTTTTCTAAGTTCTTAGTTTCCTTAATTTCTGGAATTAATTCTTCACAAAATTGTTTATACTCTTCTATATTATTAAAATCTTCTAACACTTCTATTTTATTGCATAAACTTCCGTTTCTTAAATTCACATAATCTAAATAACTAGACCAAATCCAATTTTCTTTTTTTGATATATTATGAATCTCTGCGTTGCAATTTACATATACTGAGAGTTTTAATAAATCTTCAGTAGAATCAGTTTCTTTAGATATATATTTTCCTTGGAATAATGAACCTGAACGTTTATATTTTTCATTAAAATATTTAGTGTAACCATTTCCTAATTTACTCATAAAACTTGAAATTCCATCTTCTGCTTTTTGTTTTACTAATAAATGATAATGATTTGGATTAAGACAATAAGCTAAAATTTCAATAAGCGGAAAGGAAGACCTCTGAGGTCTCGCGGAGACCTCTGAGGTCTTCCTTAAACGATATAAACTACCTATTGATTTAGTAGTGTTAAACCCCCTTAAACTCTCCAAAAATCTCACATAATCCCACTTATCTAAAAACACTTCGCGCTTATCTACTCCTCTATTACAGATGTGATAATAATATTCATTTTGGAATCCTCTAAGCATGCTCTATAAAAATTTATGCTTTTGTTAGCTAAAACTTTACTTGATTTTTTACTTTCTATAGGTTATTATTAAATAAATTAAGTAAAAAGTCAATTTTTTTATGAAAAAAATACTATATTTAGTAACTCAATCTGACTGGGGCGGTGCTCAAAAATATGTATATGATTTAGCAACTAACCTTAGCCAAAATAATAACATAATTGTAGCTGGAGGCGAACAATGTGAAAATGGTGAATTAGCGCAAAGATTGAAAGAAAAAAATATAACATACCACCCTATTTCCCACTTAAAACGGGCTATTTTACCATGGCACGATTTTTTAGCATTCTGGCAGATTGTTAAACTAATCAAACAAGAAAAACCAGACATTATTCATCTAAATAGCACTAAAATTTCAATTTTAGGCTCTTTAGCGGGACAATGGTGTAAAGCTCCAAAAATTATCTTTACTGCTCATGGATGGGTATTTAGTGAAGAATTATCTTGGTTTAAAAAAACATTATATACAATCCTAGAAAAATGGACTGCTAAATTCAAACATCAGATTATTTGTCTATCAGAATTTGAAAAAAATAATACGATTAAAAACAAAATTGCAAAATCAGAAAAAATTTCTGTAATTTATAATGGCATAAAGCCAATTGATTTTTTATCTCGTGAACAAGCACGTGAAAAATTAAATTTAAATAAAGACGAATTAATGATAGGCATCATAGCCAATCTTTATAAAACTAAGGGGCTTGAATATTTAATTGAAAGTATAAAAGACTTAAACTTAAAACTTATAATTATTGGCGGGGGTCCGGAAAAAGAAAATCTTAAATCTAAAATCTTAAATCTAGGATTAGAAAATAAAATAAAACTGATTGGTAATATTAAAAATAATGCTTCTAGTTATTTAAAAGCTTTTGATATTTATGTTTGTTCTTCTATTAAAGAAGGTATGCCTTATACAATCTTAGAGGCGATGCAAACAGGATTACCAGTTGTAAGCACAAACGTTGGCGCAATTCCAGAAGTAATTGAAAATAATAGAACTGGATTCTTAGTTGAACCAAAAAATTCTGAACAGTTAGTAGTCAAAATAAAATATTTAATTGACAATCCTAACGTTGCTAAAAAATTAGGAAAAAATGCTAAAGAAAAAGTAAAAAAGTTTAGCTTAGAGAAAATGATAAAAAAAACCGAGGAGTTATATAATAACTAAAACTTTGATTTCCCAAACATCCACTCTACTCTATCCCCTACTTTTAATTTAAACTTGTCAGCCGAAACATTAGCAAATTTATCATTTACGTAATACGTCCAGTACTTGTTGTCCTGGCCGTTTTTTTTATTGCCAATTTTTGTCACAAAAATACCTACGCTATATGTGTCTATTTCTAAGAGTATATCTTGTTGTTCTGTGCTGTTTTTTAAGAGATCAAAAACAGTCATTTCAGATTGAAATTCTATATTAAAATTTTCAATCTTATCTTCGCCAAAATTAATAGCTAAAAAAACTTTTTCTATTGGAATTTCTGGAATCCAATTCCCCTTAAGGGAATTGGATTCCTCTATTTTTGATACTTCATTATTTTGAACATCAACAACCTTCGCAGTTTCTGGCACACTTTCTTTTACATCCAAATTTTCTTCAGCAATAGAACATCCCGATAATAAGACTAATATAATTAATAATTGTAAAAAAATTTTCTTAAACATAATTATTTATCTAGTTGCACCACTATAGGCAATTGCTCTTACAATTGCTAAATCACTAGAGCTAACAGGTGTATAGCCGTAAATATCGGTAAATATTTTACTACCAGCTTTTTCACTATTTAAATTCTTAATTGTTGGTCTTAAACCATAAGCAATTAAATTTATCACTGCATCATCGTGAAAATTTAATCTGTCTGGATTTTTTAAATAAATCTTCTTAAATTCTTTCACGGCCTTATCTTCTACTTCTTTATTACGTTCAGCTGTCCAGCGACCATTAGCAACCTTAAGTGCGTCAGACCATTCAACTTGAGTTGTTGGTAATTTATTAAAAAAATTTTGATAATAACTAAGAACATCTGCTCGCTCATTAATATTTAAATCCCGAGTGCTCACTGTTCCATAAGTTACAAAATTAGTTAGCCAAGTTATATTTTCCGTACTTAACTCACTATTTTCAACTAAACTATCTATATATTTTTCTGTAATTTCATTTTCTTTAGTTAAGTCTCTCTCAACTTTTAATTCAGTAATGATTAAATTTGCGTCAATTGAAATTTGTTCTAATTGAAGTTCACGAGGATTTTTTATTTTTTCACCTAACACAGCGCTTATCTCATTATCAGTTTCTAGTTTCTCAATTTCTTTAACTTCTTTCTCATCATCAATTTCTAGCTTCTCAGTTTCTTCTTCGCTATTAGTTTCTAATTTCTCAGTTTCCTCGTCTACATCATCTGTTGTAGTGGCGCTATTATTTGAAGAAGTAGATGGTGGTAAGGGAACATACACACTCCCACTGGGAGCAACTACTTCAGTTGCTTGAGTATAAGAAATAAATTTGGTGAAATGTTTAGTCCAAATTACTAAATCAGAGCCAACATCAATTTTACAATCACTACCAGCATCTAAAGCATCGCCAGCTGTTTGGCTATCTTCAGTACAAACCGCGGTAATTTTTGTAAAAGTGTCATTACGAGAATAACCAGCATTTTTTCCAGTCGCTCCTGGAATTAACAAACGGACTGCTTTGGAAAATGTTAATTCAGTATCGCCATAACCAACTTCAATTACAGAAGACACACTGGCAGTATTGCCACTATCTGGAACAACTGTAACTGAATTACTATCTTGAATTGTTGGCGCATTAATAATACCGTTCCATCCAGCCGGAGCAGTAATAACTGTATCAGCTGGAATCACAACTTCAACTGGCGTAGCTGAAATTTCAGTAGTCACGCTCAATGTTATTTGAGGTAAAGTAGCTGTTACATTAGTGCCATCATCATTAGCTAACGAACTAACATTAACAGTTGCGTCAGTTATACCAGCTGGAATTACAAGTGACATTGGTACTGATAATTCAACTGCCACTTCACTATTATCACCTTCTTCCATGGTAACATTCTCCCAATCCCATTCACCATAATACCATAATACTTCATCGCCTTCGTTTAAGGTGTATTGATCAGCTCCAACCATTAATGACTCGCCATTAATATAATATAGCCAACCAACCAGACCTTCGGCTGTATCATCACCAATTTGATTTAAATAAGGACCAAATTCAGTTGTATCAATATTGTAAGTGTAATTACAAATTGAAGCTGCATTTTCCACAATATCCAAAGCGCTTGGTCCGTCAATATATTTATCGCAAATAACACTATTACTTCCTTTGATTGTTAAATGATAAGTAGGAGGAAGATCATAATAGGCAACTGGAAAACTTTTTTCAGCTAAAGCAATTACTACATAAGCTGTCATTGATTTGTTATTCCATTCAGAAGTTCCTTCTGTTACCCACCAAAAACCACCATCAGCGTCATCTTGTAAAGAATTTAAATGAGTCAAAGGATTATTTTCTCCATTTTCTCCTTTTACCCAAGTTATTGGATCCTGTCCTACTTTATAAATAGCAGAAATTACCCAAGCATCAGAACCAGAATCACTGGCAGTTCCCCACTCACTAGTAGGGTCATAAGTAAATCCGCCATCATCATTTTGAGTTGTTTGTAAATAAGCAATTGCGTCAGTAATACTTGAATCACCTGCGTCCACACCCGCCTCCATCAAAGCCATAATAGCCGTGGCAGTGTCATTACTGTCGCTGGCAACTCCTACTCCATATCCCCAACCGCCATCATCATTTTGATTAGCTAGTAAAAAATCTTTAGCTGATTGAGCCTCTACTGAGTCAGCCTCCCTAATTGAAGCTAATGCTAAAATTGACCAAATATCATCGTTTAATAAATCAGCACTACCCATTTGAGTACCATCATAATAACTTTTCAACTTTGCCACATAATCAATATTACCAAAAGTAGCTGGATTTTCGCCAACAGCAGTTAAAGCTAAAATAGCTTTGGCATAATCAGTAGTAGGATATGACGTTTCTGTAACACTAGTTAAATGATCAGTTGATACATTAGTATCCCCTGAGGCAATTAAACCTTGAGTTATCCAAGCATCTTGAGTTTGGCCTTGTAAATAAGTTACTGCCTCTGGAGTACCTGCTAATACAGGATTTAGCCATAAAATAGTTGCTAACATTATTGTTAGCCAAATTGTTTTTGTTTTCATAAAAATTAGTATAAATAAATAAACTTTAATTACAAATTTACCACTCCTACTGTCATTTCGACGAATCTCGTGTAGTTTACGACGAAGTCGTGAATGAAACGAGATAAGGAGAAATCTATAATAGTTACATTAGCAAGCTAAAAAATTATTATTAAATTTTAAAAAAGTATTATAGATTTCTCCTCATCTAAATTTTCATTTGTCCCTACGGGACTTCATTTAAATTTAGCTTTGTCGAAATGACAATGGGAGAGGCATTTCATAACTTAATGTAATAAAAAATAAAATCCACCCTTTTCGAGTGGAATAAAAAAATAAATCCACTATTCCTTGCTCGAAAATTAGTGCTTGTAAATATTATGGTTTTCTGGCTTCTCCTCACCTTATAGGGTGAGGGGTTACAGTTGCGGCACAGCCTCGGACTTATTCATCACATAGATGAACTCACCGATGTTTCCCATTTATTATTTTAATTACTTTTATATTATAACAATATAATTTTATGTCAATTAATTAACAGATCAGTCGGGATATTTAAATTTACATGAAAAGCTCTAATCATGCTAAGTGATAATTTTCTTTTTCTATTTAAAACTTCAGAGACCCGATTTGCTCCAATCATTTTGGCAATGTCTTTTTGTTTTAAATTCATTTGCTCCATACGAAATTTAATTACCTCTACTGGATCAGGTGGCAAAATATTATAATTATCATTTTCATATTTTTCTACTAAAATCGTTAAAATATCAAACTCGTCGCCTGCTTTTGTGTTTGGTTTAGCGTCCCATAGCTTTTCTACTTTTTCTAAAGCCTCTTTATAATCTTTTTGTTTTTTTATTGGTTTAATATTCATATTGTTTCTACATTTATTTTATCATACTCTTGATGAGTGCCAACAAATCTTATATAAATTATTTGAAAATCGTATTTGATGGCAACAACTAACCTATATTTATTGCCAGCTATATTAAATATAACCCTTCTATTTTTTAAAATACTAGCGCTTTTATATTTTTTCTTTATATCATTTGGGGTATTCCATGTCTCCTTTTTAACTTCATGATACCATGCTTTTAAGGGCTGTTCTGAATCTTGATGATCTAAATCATCCCAAAAATCCTTTATTGTTTTTACGGCAATAATTCTCATCTTATTTCTTTAATTTTATTATATTCCCATTTTGGGAATTTGTCAATACTTTGCTTTAGACTTTGCGACTCAAAAACTTACTTCCTCTCCAACTGCTGAATAAGCTCTAACTCATTACCAGCCTTAATTTGCTGAATAAGATATTGCGCATCGCGTTGATGCTGTTCAATTTTACCTAATTTATCAACAAATTCCATTGCTCTTTTATTATTTTTATTTTCTAAATTTATTTTAATTAAACGCAATATTGTTTGTGGGTTCTTATTATTATTTTTATATGCTAATTCTAAAGTATCAATTACACCAACTTGATTATTATTATCTTTATATTTTTGTATTAACATATCAAAAAATCTATCAGTATTTACATTGTGACCTAGTCTAGTAAAAATTTTAGCGGTCTTAAATGCCTGATCAATTTCATTATTTGCTAAATAAGTTCGCGCTAAATGAAAATAACCGTCCTTATATTTATCATTAATTACTAATGAATCCTGTACTACTTTAATCGCCTCAGCCGGTCGATTAGAAATAATATAACTATCAGCTAAACCATAATAATATTGTAAATGTTCTTTGCTTAATTCAATTGCTTTTTCATTGCTTTTGATTGCTATATTAATGTAATTTGGATCTCTGCTTAGTAAATAAGCTATATTATTAAGAATTGCTTTTCTAGAATAAAGCATGGCATTATATGAATCTTTTTTTATTTCCTTATCAAGAGCAATACCTACTTCTATTATTCCTTTTCTTAATATTTCTAAACTTTTTTGATTACTAGCTATCTCCTGTAATTGTCCACCCAATCCAGTAATATAATTTACATAAGTTAAAGTTACATTTCTACTGGGGGCAATATCATAATCTAAGGCCTTTTTAAAGCTAGTAATAGTTTTTTCTAAATCATTTCCATATTTTAATGACTCAACTGTAGCGTTGCAAGCTTTGATTACTTTAATATTATAGTTATAACCAATAACTAAGATGAAAATAATTACAACACTTATAATTGGCATTAATTGTTTTGGTTGTTTTTCATCACTTATTTCTATGATTGTATTTTTATAAAATCTATATTCAACAAAAGAAATTAAAACTACAAAGTACATATAAGAATTCAAATCATCAAATACAAATATTAAATGAATAAAATAAGCAACAGTCAAAGCTGAAAATATTAAAAATTCATCTAATTTAATTTTGTTTTGTCGATAACCTTTAATTAAATAATAACCAATAAATCCTGGGAGGCATAAAAATATTATAAAACCAACAATACCATTCATAACTAATACATCTAAAATTGCATTATGTGAACGATCAAAATAAGGCTCAGATGGTGCATATAAATAATAATCAGAATCAAAATATTTATTAAAGACGACATGGAAGTTATCCATACCCACTCCCAAAATCGGATGTTCTTTAAAACCTTGCCAAGCAGCACTCCAACCAATATAGCGAGTTTCAACTGTACTGTCGTGTAGAGAAATTGATGATATCCGATTTAATAGTGAATTACTTTGAACAAATCTATTAGTTGGATTTAAAAGAGCAAAAAACAAAAATAAAGGTATTATAATTAAAGCCAATGATATACCGATTTTTATTTTTTTATTTTTTCCTAATAAAATATATAACAATGCAGAAATAGTTAAACCAGCTAACAATCCTAAAGTTGCTCCTCTAATACTAGCTAGATTAAAAGCTTGAAATAAAATTATAACTGCGCCTGCATAATATAATTTTAACCAATTATTATTTGTCTTGGTAAATAAAAAAGTAGCAAAAAACATACTAAATAACATGTAGATTGCTACATAAGCTGAATTACCTAAAGTGCTAATAATACGCCCTTTACCAGCTTGAAAAACATTTAATTTAAAAACTTCTGGATAATATTGAGCTAAACCATAAAAAGCTACTATCAAGCCAATTGCCAGAGAAATATTTAAAAATATCCTCCATTCTTTTCCTTTAAAAAAACTGCGCAATAAAAAATAAAATAAAAATAAGTGAATTAAGGTAAACACTCCCCACATTCGTTCAATGTCAGAAAACCAAGCAATGAAAATTGAAGAACTAAAAAAAGCTGAGATAATATTTACAATGACAAAAGCACCAAAAATATATAAAAAATAATTTTTTTGTTTTGATTTTTTAAATTTAAATAAAACAATTATTAACAAAAAAATAATAACACTCACTTCTGTAAGTGAACGAAAATAAACAGTTCTAGTGCTAATGTAAGGAAATAAAAAATTACCAAAAACAATAATTGGCGTTATAGCTGTTGCATATATTAAATATTGAACAACTTTTTTTAAATTTTGACTATTTTGCAAAAAATTATTCATCAATAATTATTAATCATCTTGTTGCTCTTGTGGTAAAAATTCTTGGTAGTCGTTATTTTTAACTTTAGTAATAAAATCTTCGGCTAAATCTTTATATTTTCCAGGATTTATTTCAATGGCTTGGGTGGCAGCTTCAATTGATTTATCAATTTGACCAAATTGCAAATAAAGCTTAGCTAAAGCCACCTGCGTTTCAGCAGAATTATCTAATGTTTTAAAATGTTCATATAATACTAATGATCTAGTCCAGTCTTCTTTCGCCCAATAATAATTAATCAAACTCTCTACATAACTGACCGGTGTTAAAGTAGTCCCTCCACCTAAATCAAGGCATTTATCCATAATAGCAAAGCCATCTTCTTTGTTCTGATCGATAAAATAATAACGAGCTAAGTTGCAAGAACTGTCTGGATATTGCTCGTTAAGACTAACAGCATATTTCAAAGTTTCAATTGTCTGATCAAGTTCATTGCGGGTTTCATAAATTCGAGCCTTAATAAAGTAAAGTTGAACTCGGCGAGGACTAGAATCAATAGCTATATTAATAGCATCTAATGCCTGATTAGAATAAAAATAAAATCTATCATTATTATTTTCATTAAATTGAGCAGTAATATTCAAAAGTTGCGCTAACTCTGTCTGCATTAAACTATCTTGTGGATTATAAGCCACATTTTGTCTTACTAAATAAATTGCATAATCTAAAATATCACTGGCCTCTTGTTTGCTAACTTTATCAAGAATATTGGGCATGGCAATAATCTGTCGCGCAAAACTTTGGCGACTATCTCGATCTAAAACTGTGTTATACTCAAAAGCTTTTTGATAGTAGTTGGCTGCCACTACTGGACGACCAATTTCATAAGAAATCTGACCATTAATAGTCTGTTGCATCATTTTGAATGGTAAGACATTAAATTGATAAACAACAAGTAACATAGCAACACCAATTATTCCTAAAATATAAAATTCTTTATCAGCAAACAATTCATCTTTGGCAAATTTGGTCTCCTCTTTCTTGCTTAACCAATAAATAAATCCTAAGGTCATCATCAAAGACATGTAAGTCACTAATGAATCAAAAACAACTAAATTTTGAATAAAATAAGCTACTAATAAACTAACTAGCAAAATAAAATCATATCGTTTAATTTTACCTTTAAAATAACCTTTAACTAAATAATATCCAGCCGTTATTAAAATTGATAAATAAGTTATTAAGCCAAGCAATCCAGTAGTTGAAACAATATCAATAATATTATTATGAGCTCGATCAAAATAGGTTTCAGTTGGAGTATGAATATAAAATTCTGGGTCAAAATGTTTATCAAAAGTAATGGCAAAATTACCATGTCCAGTCCCTAATAACCAATGATTAGGTAAATCTTTAATAGCTGCTCGCCAAGCAATTAAACGAGTTTGAAAAGTAGAAGCCTCTAAATTAATTTGAGAAACAGTACTTAATATAGAACTATTTTTAACTAAAGCTAAATTTGGTTTTAACCAAGCTATTGCAATCAAGCTACTAATTAAAATAAGAACAACTAAACTAGCAATTTTTATTTTAATATTTTTACTAACGATTATAAAATAAATAAGTAATATTAAAAAACTAACTGCTAATCCAACATAAGCACCGCGAGTATGAGTTGTTCTTAATACTGAAGTTAAAATTATAGCTGCGCCAATATATAGCCATGGTATCCAATTTTTAGCAATAGTAATATTTTTAATTTTATGCCGAAAAAACAAAATCAAAGCAAAATAAATATTAAAAATTACATAACCACTTAAATAAGCAGTATTTCCTAAAGTGCTAAAATGGATACCTTTAATAAATCCGTACAATACTATTACTGTTGCCACAACAACTGAGGTTGTTAAAAAATTGCGCCAATCCTGCCAGGTTTGCATCACCGTAATAATAATAAAATAATATGCTAAAAAATGTAGTAAATGAAAAACACCGAGCATGCGCTCAGCATCTCCCCAAAAACTTAAATTAAAATCAACTCCAGTAAAGCTTGATATAGTTATAACAGTAAAAAAAGAAATTAAACTAATAGATATCCATGATTTTGATGGTCGAAAATTTGGATACTTAATAATAAAAACCAACCAAATTGCAAATAAAACTTCTATTAAAATATTAAAAGAAAACTGCTTAGAAGTAATATAAGGGTAAAGCATGCTTTTAAAAAGCAAAAAAACCGTAATCAAAGATAGGTAAATTCCAGATTTTAAAATTGTTAGATATATTTTTTGTGACATAA